>ERZ808252.463-NODE-463-length-39291-cov-4.196401_pt1 | contig 39291 bp, 33 predicted proteins | sample MGYA00521242_ERZ808252 | MGnify/ENA primary metagenome ERZ808252 (study PRJEB31516, sample SAMN03275581) | gut metagenome | biome: mammalia-associated habitat; material: feces | host: Papio cynocephalus | place: Kenya | collected 2012-08-07 ...
TCAACCGGGGCGGCGCAACCTGCGCCGATGTGCTGGCGCTGATCCGTCTGGTGCAGGAGCGGGTGCAGGCGCAGACCGGCGTTTTGCTGGAGCCGGAGATCCGCGTTTTGAAGTAAGGAGCGGAAATGAAGGAAGGGAAGTTCAAAAAGTGGCTGGCGTCTCCGGCGTTCTGGCTGGCGGCCGTCGGCGGGCTTTGCATTTTGGCAGGCGATCTGCGCACCAGCGCCGGATTTCTGGCGGCGGCGGTTGGCTGCTGTCTGCTGCTGGCGGCGTGGCTGGTGTGGCTGTTCCGCAAGGGGCGGCAGCCGGGCCTGACGGCCAAGGCAAAGCGCTGGCTCAAGGCTGGCAAGGCGATCACCATTACAGCTGTTGCTATTGGCCTGATCGTATTGATCTTGCTGGAGGGACTGATCCTTTCCCAGGTCCGGGGCACAGCGGAGCCGCAGGCAGATATTCTGATCGTCCTGGGGGCGGGGCTGCGGGGAGAGACGCCCTCCGCCACGCTGCGGGTCCGGCTGGACGCGGCGCTGGAGCAGCTTTTGGCCCGACCAGAGGCGGTGGCCGTCCTTTCCGGCGGTCAGGGGCACAACGAGTCCATTTCCGAGGCCAAGGCCATGGCCCGCTATCTGACGGCCCGGGGCATCGAGCCCTCCCGGCTCTATCTGGAGGAGCAGGCCCGCAACACCGAGCAGAACTTGCGGTTTTCCCGGGAGATCATAGAAGAAAATCATCTGGATGGAAGTATTGCCGTGGTCAGTAATGGTTTTCACCTTTACAGAGCGAAGCATCTTGCGGAGCGCATGGGCATGGAGGTGGAGACGGTCTCCGCGCCGGTGCCCTATGCCTGGCTGATCCCCAGCGTTTATCTGCGGGAGGCCTGCAGTCTGCTTTTGATGTTTGCAAAAGAGATCCTTTGAAGGAAAGAACACAGGAAGGGGAACGGGCCATGGAATGTCTCATCATCTCCGGCATGAGCGGCGCCGGAAAAAGCCTTGCGGCGGATGTTTTGGAGGATATCGGCTATTACTGCATCGACAACATGCCGGTGAAGCTGATCCCGCAGTTTACCGAGCTGTTCGGCAGCCTGGACGGGGAAAACAAAAAGGCCGCCTTTGTGGTGGACGTGCGGGGCGGGAGCGACTATTCCTATCTGTTCCGCACGCTGGAGGAGCTTTCCCGGGCGGGAAACAGCTGTCATGTGCTGTTTTTGGACTGTGCCGATGAGACGCTCATCAACCGGCAGAAGGCCAGCCGCCGCCGGCACCCGCTGGATATGGACGGCAGAGGGCTGGAGGCCGCCATCCGGCAGGAGCGGGAGCTGATGGAGCCTGTGCGCCGCAAGGCGGACTATGTGATCGACACCACGGCCCTTTCTGCCGCAGGGCTGAAAAACCGGCTCTTCCGCCTGTTTGGCGATGGAGGTGAGGGCGGGATGATGACGGTCTGCGTCTGTACCTTCGGCTATAAATACGGCATCCCCCGGGAAGCCGACCTGGTCTTTGACGTGCGCTTTTTGAAGAACCCCTATTATCAGCAGGAGCTGCGCCCTCAGACCGGGCTGGACCAGCCGGTCTACAACTATGTCTTTACCGATCCCAATGCGGAGATCTTCGTAGCGAAGACCACAGACCTGCTACGCTTCCTTCTGCCGCTTTATGTGAAGGAGGGCAAGACCTCTCTGATGATCGCCGTGGGCTGCACCGGCGGTCGGCACCGCTCCGTGACCATCGGCCGCCGGCTCCATCAGGAGCTGCTGCAGGCAGGCATCGGCGCGATGCTGCTGAACCGGGATGTGGAGAAGGGCTGAGCCATGGAGCAAAAGGAGATCGCGGCCTGGAGCGCCGCACCCTACGACGCCATTCCGGAGCGGCTGCTCCGGGGCGCACGGGCTTCGGGCAGAAGAGTCGTGGCCATCGGCGGCGGAACAGGGCTTTCCACGCTGCTGCTGGGCCTGAAGGAATATACGGAGAACATCACGGCTATCGTCACCGTTACCGACGATGGCGGCTCCTCCGGCAGGCTTCGCCGGGAGTTTGGCATGCTTCCGCCGGGAGATATCCGCAACTGCATTCTGGCGCTGGCCAACACCAGCACCATGATGACCCGGCTGTTGAGCTATCGCTTTCCCTCCGGCAGTCTGGAAGGGCAGAGCTTCGGCAATCTGTTTCTGCTGGCGCTGAACAATATCTGCGGCTCCTTTGAGGAGGCCGTTGCCGATATGAACCAGATCCTGGCCGTCACCGGACAGGTCCTGCCGGTGTGCACGCAGAACGCCGCGCTGGAGGCCACCTTTGCCGATGGGAGCCGGGTGGTGGGGGAGACGGCCATCACCTCCGCCAAAAAGGATAAAAATCTTGACATTCGTTCCATCCGCCTGCTGCCGGAGGACACGCAGGCTCTGCCCCAGGCGCTGCAGGCCATCCGGGAAGCGGAGCTGATCGTGCTCGGCCCCGGGAGCCTTTATACCAGCATCATCCCCAACCTTCTGGTGGGGGGCGTGGCGGAGGCGCTGCGGCAGTCGCCGGCGCTGAAGCTCTATGTTTTGAACGTTATGACCCAGGACGGCGAGACAGAGCACTATTCCGCGGCGGATCATGCCCGCGCCATCCTGAAGCACAAGGGCTGTATCGATGTTTGCCTTTACAACACCCAGGAGATCCCGGACAAGCTTGCGGCCCGATATATGCCCGAGGGCAGCGAACCGCTGCGCCCGGTGCCGGAGGAGTTTCGCCGGTTGGGCATCCGTCTGTTTGGCGGAGATATGCTGTCGCGCAACGGACAGCTGGCCCGGCACGACCCGCTGCGGCTGGCTTATAATGTGATGCTGACGGCGGAGACCTTTGCTCACCGGGAGGGCATTTTGGGAGAATATGACCGGCTGCTGCTGCGGCAGCGCTGACCGCCGGAGCAGGAAAAGGAGAGAAGAAAAGTGTCGTTCACCACAGACATCAAGCAGGAGCTTTGCCGCATCACAGACGATCCGGACGCCGCTCTGGCGGAATGTCTCGGTATGCTGCTGTTTGCAGGCCAGCTGAATCGGCAGCGGCTTCGGCTGCAGGCGGAAATGCCGGCGGTGCGCCGCAGGGTGCAGCAGCTGATGCGGCAATGCTTCGGCATCATGCCGGAGGAGCTGGACAATACCCTTTATCTTTCCGAGCCGGAGCAGCTGAGCCGGATCTTTTCCGCCTATGGCTACGAAAGCCAGAGATCCCTCCCGCTCAACCGGGCCGTGGTGGAGGAGGAGGACGGGAAAAACGCCTTTCTCCGGGGCGCTTTTCTCACGGGCGGCTATGTCTCCGCCTCTGGGAGGGGCTATCATCTGGAGCTGGTGACGGCGCATTATTCCATCTCCCGTCAGGTCAGCGCTCTGCTGAACGATCTGGAGCTGCCCGCCGGGCAGACCATGCGCCGGGGGAACTATGTGCTTTACTATAAAGACAGCGCCGCCATCGAGGATTTTCTCTCCGCCTGCGGGGCCACCGGCGCGGCCATGACGCTGATGCTCAAAAAGGTAGAGCGGGCCATGAACAGCCAGATCAACCGAACGGTGAACTGTGAGACGGCCAATGTGGCGCGGACGGTGAGCGCCTTTCTCAAGCAGTCGGAGGCCATCCGCCGCCTGCAGGAGAGCGGCCGGCTGGAAACGCTTTCCCGGCCCCTGCAGCAGGCGGCGCAGCTTCGGCTGCAATACCCGGAATATTCTCTGCAGGAACTCTGCGCCGCCAGTGAAGAGCCGATCTCCAAGCCTGGCATGAGCAACCGGCTGCGCCGTCTGGTGCAGCTCAGCGAGGAGGAACCAAAATGACCTCATTTGTCAATCTGCATTTACATACGGAATACAGTCTGCTGGACGGCGCCTGCCGCATCGACGCGCTGATGGAGCGGCTGAAGGAGCTGGGACAGACGGCCTGCGCCATCACGGACCACGGCGTCATGTATGGCTGCGTAGATTTTTACAAGGCGGCAAAAAAGGCCGGCATCAAGCCCATCATCGGCTGCGAGCTTTATGTGGCGCCGCGGACGCGCTTCGACCGGGTCTATGAGCTGGATTCCGACGCCTTCCATCTGGTCCTCCTGTGCAAAAGCATGGAGGGCTACCGGCACCTGATCAAGCTCTGCTCCGCCGGCTTTACCGAGGGCTTTTACAATAAGCCCCGGGTAGACTGGGAGCTGCTGCAGCAGCATCATGAAGGACTGGTGTGCCTTTCCGCCTGTCTGGCGGGCCAGGTACAGCAGCTGCTGATGCACGGCAACTATGCGGCGGCCAAGGAATGCGCTTTGCGGTATGACGCGCTGTTTGGCCGGGGGAATTATTATCTGGAGCTGCAGGACCACGGCATCCCGGAGCAGAAGCAGGTCAATGCGGGCCTTATGCAGCTTCATCGGGAGACGGGCATCCCGCTGGTCTGCACCAACGACTGCCATTACCTCCGCCGGGAGGACGCGGAGATGCACGACGTGCTTTTGTGCATCCAGACGGGCAAGACGCTGGAGGATCAGAATCGGCTGAAGTTCCAGGGGTCAGAGTTTTATGTTAAATCCGGCGACGAGATGGCGCAGCTTTTTCCGGAAGCGCCCGAGGCGCTGGAAAACACCTGCCGCATCGCGGAGATGTGTCAGATGGACTTCGTCTTCGGCAAATATCATCTGCCGGCCTTTCAGCTGCCGGCAGGGGAGACCGATGCCCGCCACTATATGGAGCGCCTCTGCTGGGAGGGCTTTCAGCAGCGCTATCCCGACGGGCCGGAGGAATACCGGGAGCGGCTGCGCTATGAGCTGGACATGATCGCCCGGATGGGCTTTGTAGAATACTTTCTGATCGTGGGCGACTTTGTCAACTATGCCAAGCGGCAGGGCATCCCCGTGGGACCGGGCCGCGGCTCCGGCGCAGGCAGCATGGCGGCCTACTGCATGCGGATCACCGATGTGGACCCCATGCGGTACAATCTGTATTTTGAGCGCTTTATCAATCCGGAGCGGGTCAGCATGCCCGACTTCGATATCGACTTCTGCCCCCGCCGGCGGCAGGAGGTCATCGACTATGTCACGGAGAAATACGGCAAGGATCATGTGGCCCAGATCGTCACCTTCGGCACCATGGCCGCCCGGGCGGTGGTCCGGGATGTGGGCCGGGTCATGAGCATGCCCTATGCCGAGGTGGACATGGTGGCAAAACTGGTGCCCCAGGAGCTGAAAATGACGCTGGGCAAGGCGCTGAAGGTCTCGCCTGAGCTGAAGCGCTATTATGACGACGATCCCCGGGTAAAAAACCTGCTGGACATGGCCCAAAAGCTCGAGGGCATGCCCCGCAACTGCTCCACCCATGCGGCGGGCGTGATCATTGCCGCGGCGCCGGTGGACGAATATGTGCCTCTGTCCCGGAGCGACCAGGGCGTGGTCTGCCAGTATGTGATGACCACGCTGGAGGAGCTGGGCCTTTTGAAGATGGACTTTCTGGGCCTGCGCAACCTGACCGTTTTGGACGACGCCCGGAAAATGATCCTGTCCGGCGGCGGACAGTTGGATTGGGATCACCTGGATTATGACGATCCCGCCGTTTTCGATATGCTGGGCAAGGGACAGACCTCCGGCGTGTTCCAGATGGAAAGCTCCGGCATGACGGATGTGGCCGTGCGCCTGAAGCCCAGGAGCATCGAGGATGTGACCGCGATCATCGCCCTGTTCCGTCCCGGCCCCATGCAGTATATCGACGATTATATCCGCTGCAGCAAGGATCCCTCCGCCGTGCATTATGCCCATCCGTTGCTGGCAAAGGTCCTTTCCGTCACCTATGGCTGCATCGTCTATCAGGAGCAGGTGATGGAGATCTTCCGCCTGCTGGCGGGCTACAGCCTGGGCAAGGCGGATATGGTCCGCAGAGCCATGTCCAAAAAGAAGCTGGATGTTTTGAAGGCCGAGCGGGAAAGCTTCGTCCGCGGCAATCCGGCGGAGGGGATCTGCGGCTGCGCCGCCAACGGCGTGCCGGAGGATGTCGCCAACGGGATCTTCGATCAGCTGCTGGATTTTGCAAATTATGCCTTCAACAAGGCCCATGCCGTCTGCTATGCGGTGGTGGCCTATCAGACGGCTTATCTGAAATATCATTATCCCAAGGAATACATGGCCGCCCTGCTGACCTCGGTCTTGGGACAAAACGGCAAGGTGGCGGAATATATCGAGCAGTGCCGGGGCCTGGGCGTCACCGTCCTGCCGCCGGATATCAACGAATCCCGGGCGGACTTTTCCGTGGCGGGCAACAATATCCGCTTCGGTCTGGGCTCGGTGAAAAATGTAGGCGTTGGCTTCATCGATGAGCTGGTGCAGGAGCGGGAGAAGGGCGGACGCTTTGTCTCCTTCCAGGATTTCTGCCAGCGGATGAGCGACGGCGACCTGAACAAGCGGGTGCTGGAGAGCCTGATCCGCTGCGGCGCCTTTGACAGCCTGGGCGCAAAGCGCGCGGCGCTGCTGCAGGTCTACGAATCCGTTTTGGACAGCGCCGCCGCCGACAGCAAGCGTAATCTGGAGGGGCAGATGGATCTGTTCGGCCAGCTGCAGAGCGCTTATCAGCCGACGCTGCACCTGCCGGAGGTGGAGGAGTTTTCCCGCCGGGAGCTGCTGGCCATGGAGCGGGAGACCTGCGGACTTTATCTTTCCGGCCATCCCATGGAGGAGCTGCGGCCGCTGGCCCGGGAGGTCAATGCGGTCCCCGCCGGCAAGCTGCTTCAGGCGGTGGCCTCCGGAGAGGATCCTTACCTGCAGGACGGAAAATTCGTCACGGTAGCAGGCTTGGTGGCTTCTCTGAAATTCAAGCTGACAAAAAAGCAGACTCAGATGGCCTATGTAACGCTGGAGGACGCCTCCGGCAGCATGGAGCTGATGGTCTTTGAAAAGGCGCTGACCGCCGGCGCGGCCTGGCTCCGGCAGGATTCAGCCATCATCGCCTATGGCCGGATCTCCGCCCGGGAGGACGAGGACCCCAAGCTCATGGTAGACGAGATCTATCCGCTGAACGAGCAATACGCCTTCCGCTACGGCGAGATCCGCCTGGCACACAAGAATCGCCGTCAGGCTCTGCGGCCCCAGGTCGCGGCCTATGAGGAAGCGCCTGCGCAGGAGCCGCCCGCCCCGGAAGGGGAAAGCGGAAAGACCCTCTGGATCAAAATGAGCTCCCTGCTGGACGCCCGGATGGAGCCGGTGCAGCAGGCTCTGCGGGCCTTCCGGGGAAAAGACCGGGCGGTGATCTATGTTTTGGATCAGAAAAAACGGATGGTCTGGAAGACGGGCGTCGATGGGGCGGCTGCGCTGCAGAGCCTTGCGCCTACGCTTGGCAGCCATAACCTGGTATTGAAATAGAAAACAGAGGATAAAGCAATATGGATGATTTTGATCTGCGCTATACCGCCCTGCGGCGGACGGTGATCGAAAATGAATATGCCCGGCTCAACGAGATGCAGCGAAGGGCTGTTTTGAAGACGGAGGGGCCGCTGCTGCTGCTGGCGGGCGCCGGCTCCGGCAAGACCACCGTCCTCATCAACCGGATGATCCACCTGCTGCGCTTCGGCGCTGGGTATGAGGCGGAGCTTGCACCGGACTGGGCCGGCGACAGCGAGCTGGCGGAGCTGGCCGCGCTGGTGGACGATCCTGCCGCCTTGCCGCCAGAGGAGGTCTCCCGGCTTTGTGCCGTGGATCCGCCCAAGCCCTGGGAGATCATCGCCATCACCTTTACCAACAAGGCGGCGAACGAGCTGCGCTCCCGGCTGGAGGTGGCCTGCGGCGCACAGGGCCAGGATATCTGGGCCCACACCTTTCACACAGCCTGCACCCGCATCCTGCGGCGCAACATCGACCGGCTGGGCTATGGAAGCGCCTTTACCATCTATGACGAGGACGATAAAAAGCGGCTGGTCACCGCCGTGATCCGGGACATGGGCTTTGACGAAAAGCATTTTGACCCCAAGGGCGTCATGAGCCAGATCTCCCGCGCCAAGGAAAACCTGCTCACGCCGGAGAACTATGCCGATCAGGCAGGGGAGGACCATTACCGCAGGACCGTGGCCCGCATTTATGCGGAATATCAAAAGCGCTGCCGCAGCGCCTCCGCGCTGGATTTTGACGATATCATCTTCCGAACGGTGGAGCTGCTGCAGACCTGCGACGACGTGCGGGAATACTATCAGCGGAAGTTCCGCTATGTGCTGGTGGACGAATATCAGGACACCAACCATGCGCAATATGTGCTTTGCTCGCTGCTGGCCGGCGGCTGGCGCAATTTCTGCGTGGTGGGCGACGATGACCAGAGCATCTACAAGTTCCGCGGCGCGACCATCGAAAATATCCTTGCCTTTGAAAAGCAGTATCCCGATGCCGTCACCATCCGTCTGGAGCAGAATTACCGCTCCACCGGCAACATTCTCAGCGCCGCAAACCATGTGATCGCCTGCAACCGGGGCCGCAAGGGCAAGACCCTCTGGACCGAGAACGAGACCGGCGAGAAGATCCATGTTTATCAGGCGGAAAATCAGGAGGAGGAGGCCCATTATATCGCCCGGACCATCACCGCAGCCCATGCCGCTGGCGAGCCGCTGAAGAGCTTTACCATCCTTTACCGAAACAATGCGCTGAGCAACTTTCTGCAGACCTGCTTTGTCCGCTCCGGGATCCCCTTTGTGGTGGTGCGGGGCCGGTCCTTTCTGGATTCCATGGAGATCCGGGATATGCGGGCCTATCTGGAGGTCATCCACAACCCCGGTGACAGCGTGCGCCTGCGGCGGATCATCAACAATCCCGCCCGTAAGATCGGCCTGAAGACCATGGAGATCGTTTCGCAACTGGCAGAGCAGCAGCGAAAGACGGAGTTTGAGATCATCCGCCAGGCGGGGCAATATCCTGCGCTGGCCCGCAGCAGCGGCCCGCTGGAGAAGTTTGCCGCCATGATCGATGGCCTGCGGGCGCTGGAGAAGGAGGTCTCGCTGGCAGAGCTGTATCGGGCGCTGCTGGAACGCTCCGGTTATCTGGCGGCGCTGGAGCTGCAGGGCACCGACGAGGCCCGCGGTCGCATCGAAAACATTCAGGAGCTGCGTTCCAACATCGCGGACTATTGCCAGCGAATGGAGAGCGGAGAAGGGGAGCCTTCGCTGGAGGGCTTTCTGGAGGAGCTCAGCCTGATCTCCGACGTGGATCAGTATGACGAAAACGCCGATACCGTCACCATGATGACCATGCACAGCGCCAAGGGCCTGGAGTTCCCGCGGGTGTTCATCGTGGGGGCGGAGGAAGGGCTTTTCCCCTCCTACCGGGCCATGGAAAATGAGGAGGAGATGGAGGAGGAGCGCCGGCTCTGCTATGTGGCCATGACCCGCGCCAAGCGCTCGCTGACCATCACCTGCTCCCAGCGGCGCATGCTCTACGGTCAGACCAGCTATAGCCGCCCCTCACGTTTTCTTTCGGAGATCCCGGAGGAGCTGGTGGAGCAGGTCTCCCGTTCCGGCTCCGGCAGAGATATGGGCTCGGCGCTGCGGCAGGCCAGCCAGCAGCGTCAGCTCCAGCTGAAGCAGCGGATCCGGGCGGAAAGCTATCAGCCCCAGCATGCGGTAGATCTGGATTTCAAGCCGGGAATGAAGGTCCTGCACAAGGCCTTTGGCCCCGGCCGGATCCTGGAGACCACGCCCATGGGCGGCGATCTGCTGCTGAATATCCGCTTTGAAACGGCAGGGGACAAGCTGATGATGGCAAAAACGGCCTCCCGGTTTATGAAGAAGCTATGAGAGGCTTTGAGAGGCTTTACCCGCTTTTTACAAAAACAGGCTTTCTTCTTTGACAGAAAAGCGGTATGATAAGCTTGAAATGAAAATAGAAGAAACGAGAAAGGAAGAAGCGCTTTATGGAAGAGCTGAGAAAGAAAAAAGGCATCATCTGTGATATGGACGGCGTCATCTACCACGGCAACAAGCTTTTGCCCGGGGTAAAGGAGTTTGTGGACTGGCTTTATCGGGAAAAGAAACACTTTCTGTTTTTGACCAATTCCTCCGAGCGTTCGCCCAAGGAGCTGCAGCAGAAGCTCAAGCGCATGGGCCTTGAGGTGGACGAGAGCCATTTTTACACCAGTGCGCTGGCCACGGCCCGGTTCATTCGGAATCAGGCCCCCGGCTGCAGCGCTTATGTCATCGGCGGCGCGGGCCTGATCATGGCGCTACACGACGAGGGCATCACCATGAACGATGTGGACCCGGACTATGTGATCATCGGCGAGGGCAACACCTACAATTACGAAAACATCCTGAAGGCCGTCCGGCTGGTGATGCGGGGCGCGCGTCTGATCGGCACCAACAGCGACCTGACCGGCCCCTCGGAGGACGGCATCATCCCCGCCTGCCGTGCCATGATCGCGCCCATTGAGATGGCCACCGGCCAGACTGCCTATTTCGTGGGCAAGCCCAATCCGCTGATGATGCGCACGGGGCTGCAGATCCTGGGCGTTCATTCGGAGGATGCCGTCATGATCGGCGACCGGATGGATACGGATATGGTGGCCGGCATCGAGACCGGCCTGGATACGGTCTTGGTGCTGTCCGGCGTGACGGATAAGAACGACATCAAAAAGTTCCCCTACCGGCCCCGGCTGGTGCTGAACGGCGTTGGAGACATCCCGCCTGCGGCGGCGGAAAACGCCTGATCATATAAGCTTTGACCTGTATTATAAAAGGCCCGGCGCACGAAGCGCCGGGCCTTGCTGTTTGATTGGGCTTAAGATCACTTCGCCAGCTGCTTGTTGGCTGCAGCGATCTCGTCGATCATATCCTTGTGCTTCTTGGAGACGATGGCCTTGATGACCAGCAGGGTGCCGATCATCAGCGCGATGGCGATTGCCAGGCAGATGATCCAGTTCTGGATCAGGCCGGCGATGATGAAGCAGACGAAGGAGACGATGGCCACGGTGACGGCGTAGGGGAACTGCGTGAACACATGGTTCAGATGGAAGCAGTGGGCGCCGGCAGAGGCCATGATGGTGGTATCGGAGATGGGGGAGCAGTGGTCGCCCATAACGCCGCCGGCGCAGGCCGCAGCCAGACCGATGGTGCACAGGATGGGATCCACATCATAATTGAAGACATTGACCACGATGGGGGCCATGATGCCGATGGTGCCCCAGGAGGTACCGGTGGCGAAGCCGATTGCGCAGCCAATGATGAAGATGATGGCGGGCAGGAAGACCTTCAGCTCGCCGGCGCCGGCCATGGCGGCCTTGACGAACTCCGCAGAGTACATGGCGTTGCGGGTGAAGGAGCACAGGGTCCAGGCGAAGGTCAGGATCAGGATGGGGGCGATCATCTGGATGAAGCCCTTGGGGACGGACTCAAAGCTCTTGTCGAAGTCAATGGAGCCGCGGATCCAGAAATACAGGAAGTTGAACACCAGACCGATCAGGCCACCGATGGACAGACCCACAGAGGCATCGGCATCGGAGAAGGCGCTGATAAAGTCATTGCCGTCGAAGAAGCCGCCGGAATAGATCATGCCGACGATGCAGGCCGCGATCAGGACCACCACGGGCAGCACCAGATCCAGCACGGAGGACTTGCCCTTGGCGGGCTTCTCATAATCGTCCGCACCTTCGAAGGGCCGTTCCTCGGTGGTGAACAGATCGTCCTTGACCTGGGCGTTATACTCATGCTTCAGCATGGGGCCGTAGTCCAGATTGATCAGAGCGGTGACGATGATCATGACCAGCGTCAGCAGGCAGTAATAGTTATAGGGGATCTGCTTGATAAACATATCGAAGCCGTTGACCGTGGAGGAGGTCACATAGCCGGAAACGGCGGCAGCCCAAGAGGAGACGGGGGCGATCATGCACACCGGAGCAGCAGTGGCGTCGATGATGTAGGCCAGCTTGGCGCGGGAGATCTTGTGGCTCTCGGTGACAGGACGCATAACGGCGCCCACAGTCAGGCAGTTGAAATAGTCGTCCACGAAGATCAGAACGCCCAGCAGCATGGTGATCAGCTGTGCGCCGCAGCGGGACTTGACGGAGTGCTTGGCCCAACGGCCGAAGGCCTCAGAGCCGCCGCCCTTGTTCATCAGGTCCACCATGATGCCCAGAACGACCAGGAAGACGATGATGCCCATGTCGTAGCTGTCGGCCAGAACGGCGATGATGCCGTAATTGGAGCCGACCAGCTCAACGATGGTCTGCCACGGCTGGAACTGCGTGTAGAGTAGGGCGCCCACGAGGCAGCCGAAGAACAGAGAGGAATAAACCTCCTTGCTGATCAGCGCCAGGGCGATGGCGACGATGGGAGGAAGCAGGGACCAGAAGGTGGCGGCAAATGGGGTATTGGTCTCGACCGTTTCGCCGTCGATGGTCAGAACGGGATTGGGCTTGCCGCTAAAGGAAATGCCGAGGACGATCAGCAACCCGACGATCACCAGAAGGGCGATCAGATAGGTCACTTTTGCGCGTTTTGTTTTCATTTAGGATCCGCTCCTTTGTTAATAATACGACTGCATTATAACAGCTCGTTCACAAATTGTAAATACTCTTTTGTGCATTTCCAGAAAAAATTTGGTTTTATCAAAAATACGATAATAAAAAATGCACAGCCGAAGCTGTGCAAAAAATATCAATATTATTGTTAAATTTGTTTGAAAAATCGAACAGCCTGAGCCACATCCTCCGCGCCGAAGACGGCAGAGCCGGCTACGAGCACATCGGCTCCCGCCGAAACTGCCAAAGCCGCGTTGCTTTGATTGATGCCGCCGTCGATCTCCAGCAGGAAGGAGAGCCCCAGCTTTTGCCGCTGGGCCCGCAGGGCCTCCAGCTTGGGCAGCGCAGAGGGGAGAAAGGCCTGTCCGCCAAAGCCCGGCTCCACGCTCATCACCAGCACCATATCGCACAGAGAAAGATAGGGGAAGACGGCTTCCGCCGGCGTATTGGGCTTGATGGTCAGGGCGGCGCGGCAACCCAGCGCATGGATCTGCTGCAGCAGCGCGGCCTTGTCGCCCTCCGCCTCCAGATGAATGTTCAGAAGATCGGCGCCGGCCTTGGCAAAGGCCTCCAGATAGCGCGCCGGCTGGGAGATCATCAGATGCACATCCAAAAAGCCCTGGGTGGCCTTGCGCAGGGACATGACCACGGGGACGCCGATGGAGATATTGGGGACAAAATGTCCGTCCATCACGTCCACATGGAGCCAATCGGCTCCGGCCTGCAAAACGGCTTCCACTTCCCGCTGAAGATTGGCAAAATCAGCGGAAAGAATCGAGGGGGCGAGCATCGGCATAGGGCATTCCTTCTTTCTAATGAGTGTTTCCTTAGTATACTCGCATTTTTTCCGTTTGTAAAGACGAAAAACCGCCGTCCGGCCTCATCCGGGTGCGGCCCCGGCGCGATGCTTTGCCGCCGGGGCCCTGCTTTGCTTTTATTGCTTCCGCACGGGGAAGCAGACCTCCGTCACGAACTGCGCGGGGTTCTTTGTCTCGTGGGGGCTTACATGATAAATGTCGAACATGGGGCCGCAGGGCGTATAGCCGTTGTCCCGGATCCACGCGGTGACGGCGGCCACCACATCGTTGATCTGGTCATAGCCGCCCTGGAAGGTGCAGCCGGCGTAAGTAACTGCGGGCAGCGTGCGGAAGCGGACGTGCTCCGTATCCGGGTAATGGCCCTGAACGGTCTTCTGGGCCTCCACCTCCACATCGGTCTCCCGATATTCCTCGTCCAGAAAGACCACGCTGCAAAGGCAGGGGTCCGCGGGGACCAGGCGCATGGCGTCGGTCTCTTCGCAGAGGAGCCTCCAGACCAGACCCTCGTCCTCATACCGGGGCAGCTTCATGCGGACGCAGGCGGCATAACGCTCCGGCAGGGTGCGGATGACAACATTATAATTCATAGACGCTTCCTTTCTCAGCCGTTCCATGGCTGTGTCCAGAAGGCGCAGCTTGCGCGCCGCCTCGGCGGCCTCCTCCCGCAGACGAAGCCTTTGAGCGGAAAGGCTGCGCTCCAGCGCTTCCGGGTCGTCCCAAAGCGCCAGCAGCTCCCGCACCTCGGCCAGCCGAAAGCCCATTTCCTTCAGGGCGGTGATGCGGCTGGCCACAGGGAGCTGATCCTCCCGATAATACCGGTAGTCGGTAAAGCGGTCCGTCTGGGCGGGCTTCAGCAGGCCGATCTCGTCGTAATGGCGCAGCATGCGGACGCTGATCCTGGACAGTTTTGAAAATTCTCCGATTTTCAGCATAGCGGTACCTCCGTGCTGACTGGTTTTCCGAGCTCCCCTTCACGATAAGTCCTGACACAGTGGGAGAGTCAAGGGGTCTTCGCGTCTTTTTTCTATTTTAGCAGTTGTGCGCGTCCTGTCAACGAAAAAGCAAAGGCAGCCCGTCCGTCCCGCAGGACGGCAGGCTGCCGCAGGGCATGGGCGCTATCGGGTGAGGGTCCCGTTTTCCGTTTCCACCAAAAGGAGCAGGTTTTCCGTCTGGCCGGTCTGGGCGTTTACATCATAGATCACATGGGTCCCCTCCGGCGTAAGGCAGATCAGCTCCCGGCAGAGCGCCTCTCCGTAGCCGGCGGTGGGAATATAGACCAGCCGCTCCGCGCTGAGCTTCAGTCCCGGGGCGACAGCGGCGCGGGCGTCCTCCTGAGAAACGGCGGGCTCGGCCGTCTCCCGTTCATGATGGTTCATGGCGTAGCCCAGCGCGTCAAACCGCACCACGGAGCCATCGTCCAGCGCCACGCCCACCTTGATCAGATCCGGATAGCAGATAACGCCATCCTCCAGACAGGCCAGATTGACCGTGACGATGGATTCATAGGTGAGGGAATAGCTGGGCTGCATCTCCGGCAGGCCAAGGCTCTTGACAAAGGCCAGCGCAATGTCGGCGGCCTCCTCCGGCGCGATGGTGTTCGGGCCAAGCTGCCGCTGGTCGGAAAGGGTCAGCAGCAGGCCGCCCTGCCGGGAAAGAGAGACCGTCCTGGTGCCGCTCTGATAAAAATCCGCCGGGATCTGTCCCTGGGAGGAATAGAGATACTGAAGCTCTCCCGCACCCAGCAGCTCCGCCGCCGTCTGACGGTTTTGCTCCGCAGAGCGCGCCGGAAGCCCCGCAAGGGCCAGCGGCGTCCGCTGGGAAACATGGTCGGAATAAGGCCCGTCATAGATCAGCGTTGCATATTCCGGCAGAGCCTCGTCCGTCTGGCGCAGCTGCAGGGAGACGCCGTCGCCCTCCTCATCGGAGCGCTGCTGCACCGCCCGGAAGGACAATCTGCCGGCGTCTGACTGCTGCTTCAGCAGGTCGGCTCTCTGCAAAAGGGCCTCCGCCTGTCCGGAAAGGGCGCAGAGCGCATCCCATTCCTCCGGGGTCTGCCGGGAATAAGCGCCGCTGCGCAGCAGGTAATAGGCATAGTCTCCGGTTTGGGTGAGATATTTTTCCAGCCGCTCCCGGGGCTGAGCGCCGAGGGGCAGAGAGGTCAGCGCCGCGGAGGCCTGCTGGCTGCTGCGCCAGAGATCCGCAGCCAGCGTCTGCCGGATCGCGCCCTCCGGGAGATAGGCAGCCTTTTTCAGGATGGTGTCCATCTCGGAAAGATGGTCGGTCAGGGCGGAGAGATTTTTTTCATTCTGTGCCTGAACATAGCGGGCATAGGCCGCCTCCCGGCCGGCATAATAGACCGTGCTGCCGCAGAGGATCAGGGAAAGCGTCAGGCCAAAGCCGGCCAGCCGCGTCAGCGTGCTTTTTTTCATGGGCAGACCTCCTTTTTCGGTAGTATCCGGCGGAAGAAGCGAAAATATGCGGTTTTCCCCGGGGAAACATTGCGTTCTGCCCGCCGATTTGCTATAATACCAGCGATAACCATCCAATTATAAGGAGGAACCTGAGCATGGAAGCAAAGAAAATGCGTGTTTTGAGCATTGGCGCACATCCCGATGATGCGGATACCAGCGCCGGCGGTCTGCTGGAAAAGCTGCGCCGCAAGGGCTGGGAGGTGCGGCTGCTTTCCGTCACCGACGGCAGCGCCGGCACCTACCATATGGAAATGGGCGGCAAGCCCCTGGCAGACATCCGCCGGAAGGAAGCGGAACGGTCCGGGCGGATCTTTGGCGGGCAATACGATGTGATGGACCATCCCGACGGCCGTCTGCAAGTGACGCTGGAGGTCCGGGAGGAGCTGATCCGCTATATCCGCCGGTTCTCTCCCGATCTGATCATCACCAACCGGCTCAACGACTATCATGCCGACCATCGGAACACCGCCCAGCTGGTGCAGGATGCATCCTTTTTGCTGACGGTGCCCTGCATCTGCCCGGATACGAAATATATGGACCATATGCCCGTGGTGCTTTACTGGCACGATTCCTTCCGCAAGCCCAACCCCATCCAGCCGGACGTGGTGGTCCCCATCGACGACACCATCGAGACCATCCTGAAGGCGGCCTGCTGCCATGAATGCCAGTATTTCGACTGGATGTATTGGCCCGACCATCCGGAGCGCATCGCCTGGCCCCGGGAAAAGCAGGTGCAGCACCTGTGGGAGCGCTATCAGAAGATGTTTTCCGGCTACCGGCAGGAATACGATGCCCAGGTCCGGGAGAAGTTCGGCGCGGCGGCGGAGGGCATCCGTTATGTGGAGGTCTTTGAGATCAGCGAATACGGCGAGGAGCTGACGCCGGAGCTGCGGGATATTCTGGAGCACTGAGTCCTGCATGAAAAAGCTTGCCATCGGCATCCTGGCCCATGTGGACGCGGGGAAGACCACGCTTTCCGAGGGCCTGCTCTACGCGGGCGGCAGCATTGGCCGTCTGGGCCGGGTCGATCACAAGGACGCCTTTCTGGACAACAATGCGCTGGAGCGGGAGCGGGGCATCACCATTTTCTCCAAGCTGGCCCGGCTGGAGCTGCCGGAGGCGGAGCTGACCCTGGTAGACACCCCCGGCCATGTGGATTTTTCCACGGAGATGGAGCGGACGCTACAGGTGCTGGATTATGCCGTTCTGGTCATCAGCGGCGCCGACGGCGTCCAGAGCCATACGGAGACCCTCTGGCGGCTGCTCCGCCGCTACCGGATCCCAACCTTTCTTTTCATCAATAAGATGGATCTGGCGGAAGACCGGCGGGAAGCGCTTCTGGCAGAGCTGCAGGCCCGGCTCAGCGAACACTGCGTGGACTTCGGCATGCAGGACACGAAGGCATTTCAGGAGCAGCTCTCCCTCTGCGACGAGCGCCTGCTGGACGCCTATCTGGCCGCGGGACAGCTGAAGCCCTGGGAGATCGTCTCCGCCATCGCGGCGAGGAAGATCTTTCCCTGCCGGTTTGGCTCTGCTCTGAAGCTGGAGGGTGTAACGGAGCTGCTGCAGGATCTTTGCCGCTGGACCGGCTCGCCCCAATATCCGGAGGAGCTGGGTGCGCGGGTCTATAAAATATCCCGGGACGCGCAGGGTGCGCGGCTCACCTGGCTGAAGGTCACCGGCGGCGTCTTAAAGGTCAAGGCGCCGCTTTCCGGCGTGGGCAAAAATGGCCCGTGGGAGGAAAAGATCGATCAGATCCGCCTGTATTCCGGCGCAAAATATAAGACCGTGGAGCGAGTGGAGGCGGGAACGCTCTGCGCAGTCACCGGTCTGAGCCAGACGGCCCCCGGCGACGGCTTCGGCCTGGAGCCGGGCGCGGAGCCTCCGGCGCTGCAGCCGGTCTTGACCTATCAGCTGCTGCTCCCGCCGGAATGCAGCCTGCCGGAGACCCTTCGCTGTCTGCGCCAGCTGGAGGAGGAGGACCCCATGCTGCACATCGTCTGGGACGAGCAGCTGCAGGAGCTCCATGTGCAGCTGATGGGGGAGGTCCAGCTGGAGGTGCTGCAGCGGCTGCTGCGAGACCGGTTTGGGCTGGAGGCTTCCTTTGGCCCGGGCAGCGTGGTCTATCGGGAGACCATCGCCGACACGGTGGAGGGCGTTGGTCATTTTGAGCCGCTGCGCCACTATGCGGAGGTGCATCTGCTGCTGCAGCCGGGGGAGCGCGGGTCCGGATTGGTGTTTGACAGCGTGTGCAGCACGGATGTGCTGGATCTGAACTGGCAGCGGCTGATCCTGACCCATCTGGAGGAAAAGCAGCATCTTGGCGTGCTCACCGGCGCGCCCATCACCGACCTGCACATCACTCTGCTCACCGGAAATGCCAGCCTGAAGCACACCGAAGGCGGCGATTTTCGTCAGGCCACTTATCGGGCGGTGCGGCAGGGGCTGATGCAGGCGCGGCCCATCCTGCTGGAGCCTTATTATGACTTTACCCTGCGTCTGCCCCAGAGCGCCGTGGGCCGTGCGCTGACGGATGTGCAGCAAATGGGCGGTGTCTGCGAAAGCCCCATCACGGAGGGGGAGCTTACCCTGCTGAAGGGCTATGCCCCGGTGGCCGCCCTGCGGGATTATCCAGCTCAGCTGGCCGCCTATACCCGGGGGCGGGGGAGGATCGCCCTGCAGGTGCGGGGCTATGAGCCCTGCCGCGAGCAGCAGGCCGTGGCGGAGGCCATCGGCTACCGGCCGGAAAACGATCTGGAAAACACGCCGGATTCCGTCTTCTGCGACCACGGCGCGGGCTATGTGGTGCCCTGGGATCAGGTCCCGGCGCATATGCATCTGGAAAGCACCCTGCCCAAGCTCCAGGCTTCTCTGCAGGAGCAGAAGCCGCGCCGCCGCACCTCCGGCGCTTATCGCGGCACGCTGGAGGAGGACCGGGAGCTGCAGGCCATCTATGAGCGCACCTACGGCGCCGTGCGCCGCAGAGAGTTTATCCCCAGGAAGAAGGACGTTTCCTTCGATGAGCCGGCCCGCCGCCCCAAGGCGGAAAGCCGGGCAATGCTGCCGGAATATCTCCTGGTGGACGGCTACAACATCATTTTCGCCTGGGAGGAGCTGAAGGGGCTTGCGGCAGAGAGCCTGGAGGCCGCACGGCAGTCGCTGGCGGACATTCTGTGCAATTATCAGGGCTACCGCAGGTGTGGGCTGATTTTGGTCTTCGACGCCTATAAGGTCCACGGAAACCCCGGATCAGTGGAAAAATATCATAATATCGACATCGTATATACCAAAGAAGCGGAGACGGCGGATATGTATATCGAGAAGGTCACCTATGAGATCGGCCGGCAGTACCGGGTCCGGGTGGCCACCTCCGACGGCATGGAGCAGCTGATCATTCTGGGTCACGGCGCCGTGCGGGTGTCTGCGCTGGCCTTCCGGGCGGAGGTCCTGCAGACCCATACGGAGATCGGGGAGATCGTTCAGAAATACCGCGCCCGTGCCGGCCGGGGCAGCACCATCGGCCAGATCATGGAACAGAAAAGGGATCCGCGGCAGCGGCCGTGAGATTCCTGACACGATCGGAGGGGACAAGCATGGATCTTTGCGATCCCAAGGATATCGGGCAGCTTTTGCTGCGCCATGGCTTTCATTTTTCCCGGGAGCTGGGACAGAACTTTCTCTGCGACAGCGCCATTCCGGCGCAGATCGCCCAGCTTTCAGACATTACGCCGGAGACCAATGTGGTGGAGATCGGGCCGGGCATCGGGGCGCTGAGCCTGGAACTCTGCAGGCGAGCCAAAAGGGTGGCCGCCGTGGAGCTGGACCACCGTCTGCCGCCCATTCTGCAGGAGACCATGGCGGGCTGTGACAACTTTGCGCTGGTGCAGGGCGATGTGCTCAAGACCGACCTGCCCGCTCTCTGCCGGCAGCAGTTTTCCGGAGGGCCGGTGATCGCCTGCGCCAATCTGCCCTATTATATCACCTCGCCGGCCATCGCGGCCCTGCTGGAGAGCGGCTGCTTCCGGCGGGTCATCGTCATGGTGCAGAAGGAGGCCGCTCAGCGGATCTGCGCCGGGGCGGGGGAGAAGGAATATTGTGCGTTTTCCGCGCAGACAGCCTATTATGCCGCGCCAGAGGTCATCCTGCAGGTGCCGAGGGACCGGTTTATCCCCCAGCCCAAGGTGGATTCCGTGGTGCTGCGGCTGGAGGTTTACGAACAGCCGCCGGTGGCAGGAGAGAAGGGGGAGGTCTTTCGGGCCATTCGGGCCGGCTTTTCCAACCGGCGGAAAACGCTGGTCAACGGCATTTGTATGGAATATGGCAAAAAAATCACCAAGGACGCTGCCGCAGCCCTTTTGAAATCCATGGGACTTTCCGAAAATATTCGCGGCGAAGCCCTCACTTTGGAGCAATTTAGCGAGCTGTCCGTCAAATTGCACAATTATTTCAGAGAAATCGACGGAATCTCGGCTAATTATTGATTGCCAAGAAAACGGGAATCCGCTAAAATATTTTTCGCATGCTAAGTTAATATACCAATTTTTTTGGAGGGTTATTTATGTCCTTGACCGCGAACAAAGCCGTCCTGCAGTTTGTTCAGGACGCCGAAAAGCTGACTTGCCCCGATCGTGTCGTCTGGATCGATGGCAGCGAGGAACAGCTGGAGGGTCTGCGCCGGGAGGCCATGGCCACCGGAGAACTGATCAAGCTGAACGAGGAGAAGCTTCCGGGCTGCTACTATCACCGTTCTGCGCTGAACGATGTGGCTCGCGTGGAGGGCCGCACCTTTATCTGCACCCGCAATCAGGCGGACTGCGGTCCCACCAACAACTGGATGGATCCTCAGGAGGCCTATCAGGTGGCTTCCGATGTGCTGCGCGGCTCCATGAAGGGGCGGACCATGTATGTGATCCCCTTCTGCATGGGCCCGGTGGCTTCCCGCTTTGCCAAGGTGGGCATCGAGATCACCGACTCCATCTATGTGGTCGTCAGCATGGCCATCATGACCCGCGTGGGCCAGAAGGTGCTGGACAAGCTGGGCGATTCCGATGATTTCGTCCGCGGTCTCCACGGCAAGTGCACCCTGGACGCCGACAAGCGCTATATCCTCCAGTTCCCCGAGGACAACGCCATCTGGTCCGTCAACTCCGGCTACGGCGGAAACGTTCTGCTGGGCAAAAAGTGCTTTGCGCTGCGCATCGCGTCCTTCCAGGGCAAAAACGAAGGCTGGATGGCTGAGCATATGCTGATCCTCTGCATCGAATATCCCGATGGAAAGAAGAAATATGTGGCGGCAGCTTTCCCCTCCGCCTGCGGCAAGACCAATCTGGCCATGATGTCCCCCCCGGATTATTTTGCCAAGAAGGGTTATCATGTCTGGACGCTGGGCGACGATATTGCATGGCTGCGTGTTGGCAAGGACGGTCAGCTCTATGCCGTCAACCCGGAGGCCGGCTTCTTCGGCGTTGCCCCCGGCACCAATGCCCACAGCAATCCCAATGCTCTGGCCTGCACCAGAAGCAATACGATCTTCACCAATGTGGCGCTGGATCCCGTCAACAAGACCGTCTGGTGGGAGGGTCTCACCAAGCAGCCGCCCCAGGGCCTGCTGGACTGGACCGGCGAGCCGCATGATTACAGCTCCAACACCAAGATCGCCCATCCCAATTCCCGCTTTACCGCGCCCGCGAAGAATTGCCCCTGCATCGCGGATAACTGGGAGGATCCCGATGGAGTGCCCCTGTCTGCCATCATCTTCGGCGGCCGCCGCGCCAAGTGCGCGCCCCTGGTCTATCAGTCCCGCGATTGGGACCACGGCGTGTTCGTAGGCTCCATCATGGCCTCTGAGACCACCGCTGCCGCCACCGGCGCCGTGGGCGTGGTCCGCCGCGATCCCATGGCCATGCGCCCCTTCATCGGCTATCATGTGGGCGATTATTTCCAGCACTGGATCGACATGGGCAAGAAGATGAGCAAGGCCCCCAAGATCTTCCATGTGAACTGGTTCCGCACCGATGCAGACGGCGACTTCATGTGGCCCGGCTTCGGCGACAACTTCCGCGTTCTGGACTGGATCATCAAGCGCTGCGAGGGCGCCGTGGATGCGGAGGAGACGGCCATCGGCTTCGTTCCCAAGGCAGAGGACATCTGCCTGGAGGATCTGCACTACGATATTTCTCCCGCCCGCAAGTTTGATATCTTCGCCTTGCGGGAGCTGCTGACCATCGATAAAGACGCCTGGAAGGCCGACCTGCCCAGCATCGAGGAGTTTTACGGCACCATCGGCGACCGTCTGCCCCGGGAGCTGCGCCAGAACCTGGACATCCTGGAGAAGAATCTGGACGCCTGAAGCCGGTGCTCCGTCTTTACTTGCTCCTGATCAACAGCGCAGCCTTTGCGCTCTGCCTTGCGGACAAGCGCCGGGCAAGGCAGAGAAGGTGGCGCGTCCCGGAAGCAACGCTTCTGCTGCTTTCCGCCCTGGGCGGAAGCGGCGGGCTGCTGCTTGGGATGCTGCTGTTTCGTCATAAGATCCGGCATCTGAAGTTCACCCTGGGCGTACCGCTGATGCTGCTAGCGCAGCTGGCGTTGCTGTATCATTTCTGCGCTTGAACAGCGTTCTCCGCTCTGCAGGCAAAAGTCTTGCCTGCAGAGCTTTTTTCGCGCAGAAAAGTTGCAAAAACCGTCGGTTCGTGGTATGATGATCAAGATAAGGGGGTTCGCTATGACAGAGAAGGAGACCGTCCGCCTTTATTCGCGGCAAAATGAAAAGACCCTGGCCCAGCTGGAGCAAAACGGCCGTATCATCAACAGCCGGACCTATGTGCGGCTGCATTTCGGCGACATGGCGGAGCATTACCTTGAGAGCTACGACTGGTTCACGGAGGAGGCCTCCCGGCGGGTGCCGCGGCCGGCTGATGTGCAGGCATCCATCTGGTGCTCCATCAGCGTGGAAAACTGTCTCCGGCCCATCCCGGGAACGGTGGTTTATGTGCTGGAGGTCCCGCGGGACAAGGTGATCTATTTTGATGAGGAAAAGTGGGATTATGTGCTCAACCGGGTCTATATCCCCAAGGACGAGGCAGACCGGCTTGCCTATCGGGAGCATCTTCGCGCCATGGGCATCCAGAGCGGCTTTGAGATCCTGCAGGGGCGCTGGCGCGGGCAATATCCCCAGGAGGAGCAGCGCATCCGGGAAAGCTGGAAGCGGGTCTTTGAGATCGACAATTGGACGATCTTCAACGTCTGCGGCAACATCTGGGAGATCCGGAAGGAATGGATCCGGCGGATCGTCCGCCCGGGTGAGGATCTGCTGGCGCTGGAAAAGGACGCCGAGGGGCAGACGCCGCAGCCGTGAGCCTTTAGAAACAAAGAAGAATCGAGGGACCCTGTGTGGAAAAGATCCGGAGTAAAGAGAAATTATCCGTCCACAATTCTCAGCGCCTGGCGGTGCTGATCGTATGCCTGCTTCTGTTGGCGGCGGGCGCGGCCATCCTGATAACAGATCGCGGACAGGCCCGGCTGACTTCGGCGGAGCTGCCGTTGATCCCTCAGCTCCAGCAGCTGGAGCTTCCGAAAAAAAGCGTGAAGGCTGCCGCAAAGCCCAGGCCGCAGCTGCCCAAACGGGCAGAGCCGGAGGTCTCCGCGGAGGAAAGCGCCGTAACGCCGGAAAAATATCAGCAGCTTTCCAAGCTGCATAAGGTGGGAGACGAATCTGAGGAGACTTGGTCTCTGCAGCTGGTGAACCGGGATTTCCCACTGCAGCAGCAGCCCACGCCGGAGCTGACGAAGCTTGGCGGGGGCCACGCCGTGGACGGCCGGATCTATCCCGCGCTGACCCAGATGCTCTCCGATATGCGGGAAGCGGGGCTTTCGCCCAAGGTCCGCTCCTCCTACCGGACGCATCAGACCCAGATCACGCTGTTTCAGCGCAAGGTTCGCTATTACCGCGGTCTGGGCTATTCCACCGCCAGAGCAGAGGCCGAGGCGGAGCAGTGGGTCGCCCGACCGGGCACCTCCGAGCATGAGCTGGGCTTAGCCCTGGATATCGTTTCCAGCAGCTACCAGACGCTGGACGAGCGCCAGGAGAATACCAAGGAGCAGAAGTGGCTGATGGAGCATTGCTGGGATTATGGCTTTATCCTGCGCTACCCAAACGGAAAGAGCGACATCACCGGCATTCATTATGAGCCCTGGCATTATCGCTATGTGGGGCAGAAAGCCGCGCTGGAGATCCGGCAGATGGGCGTTTGCCTGGAGGAATACCTGGAGCAGCTTCACAAGGTCATCGATCCCGATCTGATCGCATAAACAAAAAGCGGCCACCCGTGTAAAGCGGGTGGCCTTAACATTTCTCCGGCGCTTAGAGCCGAAACGCGTTTTCATCCTTGACCGTGCGAAGCTCCGCGCCGGAGGCCGGCTTGCGCCGCAGCGGATCGTAAACATAACGGGAGCAGTGATCCTGCGGATCAACCGGCCCCTTCTTGCTGCAGAGGATGGCGTCTTCGCCGTAATCCTGCCCATACAGGCAGAAGGCGCAGATCTTGGGAATATCCTTATCAAAAAGCATGGGATCACCTCCGGCGCATTATTTTCTTCATTATAATCCCATTTTCTGCGCTTGGCAAGGGAAAAATCAGATCCGGGCCAGCAGAAATGCGATCACGGCCGCCAATAGGCCCTGCAGCAGCTTAAAGATCACATGATCGCGGCAGGGCAGGCCGGCCTCCAGCAGCAGCGACGTCGATTGCAGCGTTACCGAAAGCCCGCCAAAGCCCGCCAGAAGGGCGCAGCAGGGCAAAAGGAGCGTTCGCGGCAGCGGCAGCGCAGTCAGAGCAGAAAGGCCGCCGGTGACCTCCAGCAGGCCGGAGAGCAGTGCAGAAGGCAGCCCGGCCTGCCGCAGCGGCGGCAGCTGAAACAGCAGCCGCTCCATTACGGAAAAGAACAAGACAAAGGCGCATACATTCTGAAAGGCCGCGAAGGCGCTGCGCACCGTTTCTAAAAGAGTGGAAAGAGAAAACGCCGCCCGATCTTCAGCTGTAATGCCAAGCGACTTTACAGCTCTGTTTTTTCTGCGAAATAAGGCGCCGATCAGCAGGGCGGAGAGCACCTGCGCCCCATAGAGCAGCGCGCCGGCCCGGAGATCGCCCAGCATTCCGCAGCCAAGTGCGCTGATGAGAAATGCAGGGCCGGCGTTGTTGCAAAACCGCAGCAGAAGCAGCACATCCTCCCGGGAGCATTGGCCCGCCCGGTAGAGCTGGATCGCTGCATTGGTCCCCACGGGATAGCCGCCCACCAGACCCAGAAGAAGCGCCGGAGCACAGGCCCCTGGCAAGTGAAACAGCTTTCCCATTGGCTTTTGCAGCAGAGGCGCAAGGACCGCTGCGCTGCCCGAGGCCGCCAGCCAGCCGGAAAGTACAAAAAACGGAAACAGCGCCGGCAGCAGCACCTGCGCGCAAAGCGACAGGCTCTGCACTGCTGCGGCAGACACCTCCCGCCCGCACAGCAGAAGCCCTGCCGCAAACAGCAATAGCCAAAGCAAAAACCCCGCCCGCCGAATGGAAAATGCCGCGTCTGAACCAGTCATGGGATCCCTCTTTTCCTGATATACTGCTGTAGGATATTCCGGGAAAGGAGCCCTCATGATGGAACAAAAGCAAAAAGAAACGGCATCGCTGCGGCAGCGGCTGAAAGCGGCCATGGCCCTGCCCCGGCAGCTGGACGAAGCGGCGCCGCAGCTGTCGCTGGACGGCGACCGGATGCTAACGATCCAGCGGCATCAAGGCCTTTTAGAATATGGCGAAGCACGGATCCGCGTTGCGGCAAAGCCCTTTGAGATCTGCGTTACCGGCGACCGGATGCTGCTGCGCGCCATGGACAGCGACTGTATCTGCATCGGCGGACAGATCTTTTCCGTGGAATATCAATATCGGGAGCGGACAGAATGAGATGGGAGGAGGATCTGCGGGGGAGCCTGCTCATTCAGATCCGAAGCGCTGCGGGAGAGCGCTTTTTTACCCTGTGCGCCCGGGAGGGTGTGGTGTTTCGCCGGGTGCAGGCGCTGGATGCGGATCTGTTTCAGGCCTGGATCTCTGTAGGCGATTTCTTTGCCCTGCGCCGCTGCGCCTTCCGGACCTCCAGCCGCATCCGGGTCCTGCGCAGGCGAGGACTGCCCTTTGCCGCGAAAAGGCTTACAGGGCGATGGATGCTGATGCTGGGAGCGGCTTTGTCTGCGGCGGCGGTGCTTTGGCTCTCGGGCTGCGTCTGGACTATCCGGGTGGATGGCTGCCGGGAGACCACCCAGGGAGAGATCCTTCGGCTTTTGGAGCAGGCCGGACTCAAAACCGGGGCCAGAAGGGCCGATATCTCCCCACGAGATGTGCGAAACCGTGTGATTTCAGGCTGTGACAAGCTATCTTACATTACAGTCAATTTCCGTGGGACCCAGGCGCTGGTCCAGGTCTGGGAGCGAAAGGATACCCCCGAGCCCATCCCGCAGGAGGAGCCATGCGATATTCTTTCCGATAAGGCCGGTGTGGTCCTGCGGCTACGGGTGCGGCAGGGGACGGCCTGCGTTCAGGTGGGCGACGCCATCCAGCCGGGCGACCGGATCGCCGAGGGCCGGATCCTGGGCGCGGCGGGGGAGCTTCGGCAGGTCCACGCCATGGCGGAAGCGGATATTCGGGCCACCTATACCGTCCGCACCGCCATCCCGGCGGAGATCCGGAGTCTCACTGTTTCGGAGGAGCTGCGGCCGGAGCGCTATCTTCTGTTCGGAAGGCACAGATTTCCCCTGCAGAAGATTGAAAAAGCGCCGGAGCTGTGGTATGATAAACAAATCGAGATGCAGCTGCTGCAGCTGCAGGATGAGCTGCGCTTCCCCATCGGGATCGTAACGGAGCGCCGCTTTTACGGCACGCCCGCCGGGCAGATGCCGGAGCGGGAGAGCCTTTCCGTCCTGCTGGAGGAGCGGATGCTGCGCAGACTGCTGGCAGCAAAGCCGGAAGCGGAGCTTTGCGGCTATACATTTTCTTTGGAGAAGACCGATGGGGGCGCTTATCTGGGCGTGCTGCGGGCAGAGCTCATCGAGACCTGCGGCGTGGAGGCCCCGGCAGAATAAGGAGAGAAAAAGCAATGACAGAACAGATCATCAATGTGGGGCGCGTGGAGCATATCATCAACCTGTTCGGCTCCTTTGATGAAAACATCAAGCTGTTGGAAAAGGAATATGGCGTCAGCATCGTGTTTCGGGATACGGAGCTGAAGATCTGCGGCGAGCCGGAGGCCGTTCTTTCCGCGAAGGCTGCGGTGGAGGCGCTGCTGCAGCTGGCCGCCCGCGGCGAGCAGATCGGCCCGCAGAATGTGAATTATGTGATCTCGCTGGTGCGGGACGGGCAGGAGGATAAGATCGCCCAGATGGGCAAGGATGTGATCTGCGTCACCATCCGCGGCAGGCAGGTCAAGGCAAAGACCGTTGGCCAGCAGAAATATGTGGACGCGATCCAGAAAAACATCGTCACCCTGGGCATCGGTCCGGCGGGAACGGGCAAGACCTATCTGGCGGTGGCCTGCGCCGTGGCGGCCTTTCGGGAAAAAACTGTGAACCGCATCATCCTCACCCGGCCGGCTGTGGAAGCCGGGGAGAAGCTGGGCTTTTTGCCCGGCGACCTGCAGAACAAGGTGGATCCCTATCTGCGGCCCCTTTACGATGCGCTGTTCGATATGCTGGGGCCGGAGGCCTACCAGAGGTATCTGGAGCGGGGCAATATTGAGGTGGCGCCGCTGGCCTATATGCGCGGGCGGACGCTGGACGATGCCTTTATCATTCTGGACGAGGCCCAGAACACCACGCCGGAGCAGATGAAGATGTTTCTGACCCGGATCGGCTTCGGCTCCCGGGCGGTGATCACCGGCGATGTGACGCAGATCGATCTGCCCGATGGCAAGCGCTCCGGCCTGAAGGAGGCCGTTCGGGTGGTGCAGGGCCTGCAGGACATCGCGGTTTGCACGCTGGACCATAAGGACGTGGTGCGCCATGAGCTGGTGAGCCGGATCATCAAGGCTTATGAAAGCTATGACGAGAAAAAACAGAAAAACGGGCTTAAGGACAAGGAAAAGAGGAAATATCATGTCAAGACTAAAGGTTGAGCTTTTGGGCGAGGCAGAGGGCGGCACGGCGAAGCTGATCCGTCTGGCGGCAAAGACCGCCTTCTCCGCCTTTGATTACGGCTTCGACGGGCAGGTGACTATTACGATCACCGATGACGAGGACATCCGGACCTATAACCGGGACTACCGCCAGGTGGACCGCAGCACGGATGTTTTGTCCTTTCCCCTGAACGATTTTTGCCGGGGCAAGCCCCGGGAGCCGCTGGAGGAGCTGCTGGATCCTGTCACGGGGCTGGTGCCGTTGGGGGATATGATCCTATCCCTGGAGCACGCCCGGGCCCAGGCGGCGGAATACGGCCATGGGCTGGCGCGGGAATGCGCTTATCTGACGGTGCACAGCATACTCCATCTGCTGGGCTATGACCATGTGGACGAGGGCGAGGAAAAGGCCGCCATGCGGGCGAAGGAGGAGGAGATCCTGGCCCAGTTGAGCCTGACCCGGCGGGAGCCGGAGCAAGCAGAGAAAGGAACGGAAGCATGATCACGAAAACCGGTATTTTTTCGGTGGTGGGCCGGCCCAATGTGGGCAAATCCACGCTGACCAACGCCCTCTGCGGCACCAAGGTGGCCATCGTCTCGAACAAGCCCCAGACCACCCGCACCAGGATCACCGGCGTCCTCAATGAAGACGGCTGCCAGATGATCTTTCTGGACACGCCGGGCCTGCACAAGCCCAAGACCCGGCTGGGCGATTATATGGTAAAGATCATCAACGATACCGTTACCGATGTAGACACGGTGCTGCTGCTGGTGGAGCCGGTTGCCCGGATCGGCATCCCGGAGCAGCTGCTCATCGACAAGCTGAAGGAATACGCGCTGCCGGCGGTGCTGGTGATCAACAAGATCGATTCCGTGGAAAAGGAAACGCTACTGTCCGTGATCGCCGCCTATTCGGAGGCTTACGATTTTGCCGCCGTTGTGCCCGTCAGCGCCCGCCAGGGCGATGGGCTGGATGTGCTGAAGGAGGAGCTGAAGAAGCTCTGCTTTGAATCGCCCCAGCTGTTTCCCGATGGCATGGTCTCCGATCAGCCGGAGCGGCAGCTCATCGCAGAGATCATCCGGGAAAAGCTGCTGCAGAATCTGGACAAGGAGGTCCCCCACGGAACGGCGGTGGAGATCGAGGCCATGAAGGAGGAAAACGGCGTGGAGCATATCTCCGCCGTAATCTACTGTGAGCGCAAGACCCATAAGGGCATCATCATCGGCAAAAACGGCGCCATGCTGAAGAAGGTGGGCGCTTCCGCCCGGCCGGAGATCGAAGCGCTGCTGGACTGCCGGGTATTTCTGCAGCTCTGGGTCAAGGTCAAGGAGGACTGGCGCAACAATCCCGCCCAGATCCGAAATTTCGGTTATTCAGAGGACCGGTAAGGCAGGGGGTATTTTCCTGCGGAAAACGGCGCGCTTCTGCCCATCCTAAAGGGTGAGGTGATAGGATGCGCAACGCCATGTGGGAGCTTTTCGTCCAGACCGGCCTGCCCCAGGTCTATAATTACTACGCCCGATGCAAACGGAGGGATGGGCATGTTTCAAACTGTGAGCGGACTGACCCTCCGCAGCGTGAACTATAAAGAGGCGGATCAGATCCTGACCGTTTTGACCGACAGCCGGGGCTGCCTCACCGTCAAGGCCAGAGGCGCCAGCCGGAAGGGGAGCCGCCTGAGAGCGGCTTCCCAGCTTTTTACATTTTCGCAAATGACCCTTTACGAGAACCGGGGCCGGCTCATCCTCCAGGAAGCGGAGGTGCAGCAGCAGTTTTCCGGCCTGCAGAGCCGGCTTTCCGCCCTTTCGCTGGCTTCCTATCTGGCGGAGGTGCTGGCCACGGAAGCGGAGGACGCCCCCGGAGGAGAGGCGCTTTTTCGGCTGGCGCTGAACTGTCTTTATGCCCTTTCTCATGCGCTTGCGCCGGAGCGCGTTGTCAAGGCCGCCTTTGAGCTGCGGTATATGGCGCTGGCCGGCTATGCGCCGGAGCTTTCCGGCTGCGCAGTCTGCGGCAGAAAGGAGCCGATCCGACCCGTTGCAGTGCTGGAGGCCGGCGTGATCCGCTGCAGGGCGTGCACGCTGCCCGGAGCCTCCGGCCGGCAGACGGAGCTGACGCCCGGCGCGCTGGCCGCAGCCAGATATCTGCTGTGCTGCGACCTGAAAAAGCTGTTTTCCTTTACCCTGGGCGAGGAGGATCTCCGCTGCCTGGGCAATTTCAGCGAAAGCTATCTGCTCACCAAGTTGGAGCGAAGCTTTCGCACTCTGGATTTTTATAAAAGCGTAGGTGAAACAGAATGACATTACAGGAACGGTCCTATCAGACCATCGAGCTGCCAAAGATCCTGGAACTGCTGGCCCAGGAAGCGGCCACAGAGCCGGCCAAGCAGCTTTGCCGGGAGCTTCGGCCCGTCTATTCCCTGAAGCTCTGCGAAAGGCTCCAGCAGGAAACGGAGGATGCGGCCCGGCTCATCGGACTGCAGGGCAGCCCGGCCTTTTCAGGCCTGCGGGATATCTCCGCCGCTTTGGAGCGGGCGGAGAAGGGCGGCTTTCTTAATCCCGTGGAGCTTTTAGGCGTGGGTGCCATGCTCCGGGCCGCAAGGCTGACGAAGAATTATCGGGAGGAGCGCCGGCAGACCGAGACCTCGCTGGACGAATATTTCACGCTGCTCAACGGAAATAAATTTTTGGAGGAGAAGATCGAAAACGCCATCATCTCCGAGGAAGAGATCTCCGACCATGCCAGCTCCGAGCTTTATCAGATCCGCCGCCAGATCCGGACGGCGGCCTCCAAGGTCCGGGAGGTGCTGAACAAGATCACCTCCTCCCAGACCAACCAGAAGATCCTGCAGGATTCCATCATAACGCAGCGCAATGGCCGCTTCGTGGTGCCGGTGAAGGCGGAATACCGCAGCAGCATGCCCGGCATGGTCCATGACACCAGCGCCAGCGGCGCAACGCTTTTTATTGAGCCTGCCGCCGTGGTGGAGCTGAACAACAATATCCGCATCCTTTACGGCAAGGAAAAGGCGGAGATCGAACGCATCCTGGCGGAGCTTTCCGCCGATACGGCTCAATTTGCCGGCTCCATCCGCCGGGACTATGAGCTGCTCTGCCAGCTGGACTTTATCTTTGCCCGGGGCAAGCTGGCCTATAAGATGAAAGCCATGCGGCCCCGCCTGCTGGAGTCCGGACGGACGGAGATCAACAAGGCGCGGCATCCGCTGCTGAGTCCCGATACGGCCGTCCCCATCAGCTTCCGCATCGGCGGCACGGTGGATACCGTCATCATCACCGGCCCCAACACCGGCGGCAAGACCGTCGGCATCAAGACGCCGGGGCTTTTGACCGCCATGGCCCAGTGCGGCCTGCAGATCCCCGCTTCCGATGGCAGCCAGATCGTCCTCTTTGAGCATATTCTGGCGGATATCGGCGATGAACAGAGCATCGAGCAGTCGCTTTCCACCTTTTCCAGCCACATGCGCACCATCGTGGAGATCCTGCAGGTAGCGGACGGACATACGCTGGTGCTGCTGGACGAGCTGGGCGCCGGCACGGATCCCGTGGAGGGCGCGGCGCTGGCCCGGGCCATCATCGAGCATCTGCGGAGCATGGGCTGCACCGTTGCAGCCACAACCCACTATGCGGAGCTGAAGGTCTACGGACTGGAGACGCCCGGCGTGGAAAACGCCTCCTGCGAGTTTGATGTGCAGACCCTGCGGCCCACCTACCGCTTGATCTTCGGCGTCCCCGGAAAGTCCAACGCCTTCGCCATCTCCCAGCGGCTGGGTCTGCGGGAAGACATCATTCAGGCGGCCGCCGGGCTCATCGCCACGGAGGATAAGGAATTTGAGGATGTGCTCACCAAGCTGGAGGAGAAGCGTCAGGGCCTGGAGAGCCGCATCGCTGCGGCAGAACGTCAGCAGCGTGATGCGGAGGCCGCCAACCGTCGGGCACAGGAGCGTCTGGCAACGCTGGAGGGCGAGCGGGAGAAGCTCATTCTGGACGCCAAGCTCAAGGCAAAGGAGATCATCGACAATGCCCGCGCCGCCAGCGAGATGGTTTTGGAGGAAGCAAAGCGCGTCAAGCAGGAGGCTGCCGATGGAAAGGACGCCAATCTGGCTGCCGCCCGGGCGATCTTCCGCGGGGCCCTTTCGGAAGCGGAGAAAAAGACGCTTTCCCAGCGGGCAGAACGGAAGGCTATGCCGCTGCCCCGGCCGCTGAAGGCGGGGGATACGGTAGAGATCGTTTCCACCCACACCCGCGGTACCGTTTTGGAAGCGCCCAAGCCCGGCGAAAAGGTCAAGGTCCAGGCGGGCATCCTGAAGATCCAGGTGGAGCCCCGGGAGCTGCAGCTGCTGGAAGACGCCAAGCCGGAAAAGAAGGAGCCGCTCCGCGCAGGCGGCGCAAGGCTCTCCGCGCCGCAAAATGCCACGGCCGAGCTGGATCTGCGGGGCGAAAGCGGCGATGAAGCCATCCTGGAGCTGGATCAGTTTCTGGACAACGCCGTCCGGCTCCATCTGGAGACCGTCACCATCATTCACGGCAAGGGAACCGGCGTCCTGCGCCAACGGGTGCAGGCCAGGCTGCGCAGCCACCCGCAGGTGAAGAGCTTCCGCCTGGGCGTTTACGGCGAAGGGGAGAACGGCGTTACCATCGCCACCCTGAAAAAGTGAGCCGGGGAGCAGGCTTTACGGAGAATTTCTGTAGGTTTTCCGCAGGAAGTAAAAGACCTCCAAGGCGCTTTTGTGAAATTTGATAGAAATTTAGCATTGCCATTTTAGCAAAACTTTGGTATCATAATAAAAGAGAACGAATATGAAGGAAGCGAGGATGCTTATGTTTTCTAAAGAAGTCACCGTAACGAATCAGACTGGTCTTTATGCGAGACCTGCAACTTTTTTTATCCAGAAAGCCAATGAGTTTCGGAGTACGATGATGGTGGAAAAGGCTGAGCGCAAGGTCAACGCCAAGAGTCTTCTGGGCGTTTTGTCGCTGGGCATCACCAAAGGAAGCACGATCACCATTTCCGCTGAAGGCCCCGACGAGACTGAAGCCGTCAATGCGCTTTGCGAGCTGATCGAAAGCAATTTCGGCGAATGATCTTTGCTGCGCGCCAACAATCCATGCGTCCCGGTCGCGGGACGCATTTTTACTATTGGAGAACGCTATGACCTTTGAAGAGCTGAAGGACAAGGCCCATCGCCTGCCCCAGCTGCCCGGCGTCTATCTGATGCACGACCGGGCGGGCACGGTGATCTATGTGGGCAAGGCCAAAAGCCTGCGCAATCGGGTGAGCCAGTATTTTGCCGATCTGGCGTCGCACACGGTGAAGACTAGGCGAATGGTCTCCAGCATCGATCATTTTGAGACGATCTTCGCTTCCTCCGAGCTGGACGCCCTGCTGCTGGAAAACACGCTGATCAAAAAATATAAGCCGAAATATAACATTCTGCTGAAGGACGACAAGGGCTATCCCTTCATCCGCATCGGCCGGGAGGACTATCCCCGGCCCACCGTGGCCGGCAAGCGTGAGCGGGACGGCGCGCGGTATTTCGGCCCCTACGGCGGACGGGGAACGGCCAATCAGGCCATCCGGCTCCTTTCCGAGACCTTTCTGCTGCCAAGCTGCAACCGCCGCTTTCCCCGGGACATCGGCAAAGAGCGCCCCTGCCTGCAGCTGGACATGAAAAAATGCTGTGGCGTCTGCACCGGAAAGCTCTCCCCGGAGGACTATCAGGAGATGATCCGCCAGTGCATCCAGGTGCTGGAGGGGAAGAGCGAGGAGCTGGAGGCCCAGCTCCAGCAGAGCATGGAGCAGGCGGCAGAGCAGCTAGCCTTTGAACAGGCTGCCGCCTTTCGCGACAGGATCCGCGCCGTTCAGCGGCTGCGGCAGCTGCGGATCGCAGTGGTGGCCGGCGGCGCAGATACCGATGCGCTGGCCTTTGCCCTGCGGGGCAGCCGGGCCTGCATCGTCCGGCTCTCCTACAAGGGCGGCGTTTTGGTAGACCGGAGATCGGTCTTTTTGGACGGTCTGGACGAGGGCGATGCGTCCGACGCGCTGGAGAGCTTTCTGCAGCAGTATTATACCCAGCTGAACTGGGCGCCCAAGACCGTCTGTCTTTCTCACGAGATCGAAAATCTGCAGGCCATGGAGGATTATCTCTCCGACCTGCGGGAGAGCCGCTGCACGCTGCTTTTGCCCCAGCGGGGCGAAAAGCGCAGGGAAGTCCAGCTGGCCATGGACAACGCGCAGCTGGAGCTTCAGGAGGCGGAAGCGGCAGAGGAGCGCACGGGGAAGACCCTGCAGCTTCTGCAGCAGATGCTGGGGCTGGCGGCCCCGCCCGTGCGGATGGAGGCCTATGATATTTCCAACACCGCCGGGACGGATCCGGTAGCCTCCATGACGGTGTTCCGCAGTGGCAGACCGCTGAAAAGCGCTTATAAAAAATATAAGATCAAAACCGCCGTGGGCGGCGACGATTACGGCGCCATGCATGAGGTCCTGGGCCGCAGGCTGGACCGGGCGCTGGCGGGGGACGAGGGCTTTTTGCCCCTGCCGGACCTTTTGCTCATTGACGGCGGTGCGGGCCAGACCAAAATGGCGCTGGAGCAGCTTCAGGCCAGAGGGCTGGACATCCCCGTCTATGGCATGGTCAAGGACAGCCACCACCGCACCCGTGCGCTGGTCTCCGCAGACGGCAGAGAGATCGGCATCGCCGCAACGCCGGCAGTCTTCGCCCTCATCGGCCGGATCCAGGAGGAGACCCACCGCTTTGCCATCGAATACCATCGCAGCCTGCGGGGCAAGCAGATGCGGAAATCGTCGCTGGAAAACATCCCCGGACTTGGCCCCGTGCGGGAAAAGGCCCTGCTGAAGCGCTTCGGCACGGTGCGGGCCATCCGTGAGGCTTCGCCGGAGGATCTACAGCAGATTTTGCCGCAGGCCGTGGCAGAAGCCGTATATCATCATCTGAAGGAGGAGCGCACATGAGGATCATTACAGGAAAGGCCCGGGGAAAGCGTCTGCAGACGCCGGAGGGACTCCATACCAGACCCACCACGGAGCGCGTCAAGGAATCGGTGTTCAGCATCGTTCAATGGGATATCGAGGGCCGAAAGGCGCTGGATCTGTTCGGCGGCAGCGGCCAGCTGGGGCTGGAGGCCGTTTCCCGGGGCGCGGAGAGCTGCGTCATCGTGGAGAGCGACCGGGGCGCACAGAAGGTCATCGAAAGCAATATCAGGGGCTGTAAATTCGAGAGTCAGTGCCGTCTGGTCTGCGGCGATGCCTTTCAGTTTCTCCAGCGGCAGAAAAAAGACAGCTTCGGCCTGATCTTTCTGGATCCGCCCTATGGCGGCGAGCTGCTGAACCGGGCGCTGCAGGAGATCTGCCGAATTGACATTTTGTCTGAGGGTGGTATAATTATTTGTGAGAGCGGCGAAAACGACGCGCTGCTGCCGGTGCCTGCGCCTTATCGGGTGCTGCGGCGGTATCACTACGGCCATTCCGCCGTGATCACCATCACAAAGGGCGGCGAAGAAGCATGAGGACGGCCATGGTATCCGGGACCTTCGACCCGGTGACGCTGGGCCATGTGGATCTGGCGGAGCGGGCCTCCCGGCTGTTTGATCAGGTGGTCATCACCATGATGATCAATCCAGACAAGCACGATCGCTTCCCGGTGGAGCAGCGGCTGGCCTTTCTGCGGGACGCCGTTGCGCACCTGCCCAATGTCCGGGTGGATTTTTGGGATGGGATGCTCTATGAATATGTTCTGGCCCATGGGATCTGCGCCAATGTGCGGGGCATCCGCAGCGAAAAGGACGCGGCCTATGAGCTGGACATGGCAGAATACAACCTGGCCCACGCGCCCTCCTGCGAGACGCTGCTTTTGCCCGCGAAAAAGGGGCTGGAGCAGCTCAGCTCCACGGAGGTCATGCGCCGGAGCCGGGCCGGAGAAGACATTTCCGCGCTGGTGACGCCCATGGTGGCGCAAGCGCTGCAAACTGACAAAAAAGGAGAGGTATCTTATGGCAGGAACGCCCATTAACGAGCTGGTCAATACCCTGTATGAAATGGTGGAAGACGCCTTTACCATGCCTCTGGGCAACGACCGCTGCATTCTGGAGCGGGATAAGGTGCTGGATCTTCTGGATGAGATCCGGGCAAATTTGCCCTCCGATCTGAAAATGGCCCAGGAGATCGTGGAAAAGCGCAATGAACTCATTGCCGCAGGCAAGCGGGAATATGACAATCTGAAGAAGCAGGCGGACGATTATGCCCGCCAGAAGACCAGCGAGCACGAGATCACGCAGGAGGCCCGAAAGAAGGCCGCCGAGCTGGTGGCCGCGGCAGAGCGCCGGGCCAAGGATGTAATGCGCGCCGCGGGCGAATACTGCGAGGACGCCATGAAGCGCACGGAATCGGCCATGGCCCAGTCTCTGGAGGAACTGCGGCAGTCCCGGATCCAGTTTCAGCAGGCTGCCCGGGAGCAGAAGGGGAACTGAGCCTTTATGAAAGCCATCGACCTGAACTGCGACCTGGGCGAAAGCTTCGGCGCTTATACCATCGGCCAGGACCGGGCGCTGATGGAGGTGATCACCTCCGCATCCGTGGCCTGCGGCTTTCATGCCGGCGACCCTGCCGTCATGGGCCGCACGGTGGAGGCGGCCGGAGCGCGGGGCGTTGCCCTCGGGGCCCATCCGGGCTATCCGGATCTGCAGGGCTTTGGCCGGCGGGAAATGAAGCTTTCGCCGGAGGAGGTCTATGCCGATGTTTTGTATCAGCTGGGCGCGCTGACAGCCTTCGTCCGGGCAAGAGGCGGCCGGCTCCAGCATATCAAGCCCCATGGCGCTTTGTATAATCAGGCCTGTAAAGATGAAGGACTTGCCATAGCGATCTGCCGTGCGGCAAGGGATCTTGACCCTTCGCTGATCGTGCTTGCGCCGGAGCGCAGCGCCTTTCGTCAGGCTGCGCAGGCCTTTGGGCTTCCTTTTGCCGGAGAATTCTTTGCAGATCGGGCCTATCTGCCGGACGGAAGTCTGGTCCCCCGGAGCCAATCCGGCGCCGTGATCCACGACGGTGCGCTGGCGGCAAGCCGGGTGCTGCAGATGGCGCAGGAGGGGACGGTCACCTGCATCGACGGGACGGTTTTGCCTGTGCATTGCGTTTCCGTCTGCGTCCACGGCGACAACGAAGCTGCGCTGGAAAGTGTCCGCCTGATCCGCAGGACGCTGGAGCAGAACGGCGTGGCCCTGCGCCCCATGCGGGAGCTGATCTGATGAAAGAGACGATCCGGATCCTGCCCTGCGGCGACAGCGCGTTGACGCTGGTGCTGGGCGATGAGGTTTCTGAAGCGGTCCATCGCCGGGTGAAGGCCATGGAGCTGGCGCTTCGCCGGGCCGCGCTGCCCGGCGTTTTGGAGCTGGTCCCTACTTATACCACGGTCTGCATTCATTATGACCCCTGCCGGATCCTCTGCAGCCAGCTGGAGGCCGCCATCCGCGGCCTTGCTTTTGCGCCGGAAGCGGTGGAAAACGCAGGCCGGCTGGTAGAGATCCCCGTTTGCTACGGCGGAACATACGGCCCGGATCTGGAGACCGTTGCGGCCCACGCCGGGCTTTTGCCGGAGGAGGTCATCCGCCGGCATACCGCGCCGGAATATCGCGTCTATATGCTGGGCTTTCTGCCCGGCTTTGCTTATCTGGGCGGGCTGGATGAGACCATCGCCTGCCCCCGGCTGCAAACGCCCCGCACCCGGATCCCGGCAGGCTCCGTGGGCATCGCGGGATCGCAGACGGGCATCTATCCGCTGGTCTCGCCCGGCGGCTGGCAGCTCATTGGGCGCACGCCGGAAACGCTTTTTTCCCTGACGGCTCAGGGCGAGAGCCGGTTTTTGCTTTCACCGGGCGATCGGGTGCGGTTTGTCGCCGTCCCGCCGGAAGCCTTTCTGGAAGGAGCTGCCACAGTATGATGGAGGTTTTGCAGCCCGGTCTGCTGACCACCGTTCAGGACGGGGGCAGATGGGGCTTTCAGCAGTATGGCGTGCCGGTCTGCGGCGCAATGGACTGGTCGGCGCTGGCCAGAGCCAATCTTCTGGCGGGCAACGCCATGGAGGAGGCCGCGCTGGAGATCACCGGTCTTGGGCCTGTCCTCCGGTTTTTACAGGATAATTGCTTTGCGCTGGCTGGAGCCGACTGTGCTGCGATGCTGAATGATACGCCGCTGGAAAGCGGCAGAGCGTATTTTGCTTCGGCAGGCGATGTCCTTCGCATGGGCGCGCTGACGCGGGGCTTCCGGGCCTGCCTTGCCGTCTCCGGCGGCTTTGACCTGCCGGAGGTCATGGGCAGCCGCAGTACCTGTCTTTCTGCCGGCTTTGGCGGCTATCGGGGCCGCGCCCTGCAAAAGGGCGACCTGCTGGCCTTTCGCGGCCCGCAGCTCTGGCTGCATGGTCTGACAGAACGGCATCTTCCGGAGCGTTATGACCCGGCGCAGCCGGTGCGGGTAATCCCGGGGCCGCAGGCAGACGCTTTTTCGGAAGAGACGCTGTCGCACTTTTTTGCTGCGGAATACCGTTTGGGGCCAAAGAGCGACCGGATGGGCGCACGGCTGGAGGGTCCGCCGCTGCCGCTGCAGCCGGGAAGAACGGCAAATATCATCTCCGACGGCATCGCCATGGGCAGCATTCAGGTGCCCAATGGGCAGCCCATCCTGATGCTGGCAGACCGGCAGACCACCGGCGGCTATGTAAAGCTGGGCGCGGTGATCACGGCAGATCTGCCGTTGGCGGCGCAAAAACGGCCGGGGGATGCGATCCGGTTTCAACGCTGCACAGTGGAGGAAGCCCAGATGCTGCTGCGCCATCTGCACCGGCAGCTGCGCTATGCCGCGCAGGCGCTGGACGACCCTGCCCGGTGGTAGAGATAAATCCTTGGAAAAAGAATCCATTTATGGATGGGAAGCTGCCTTATGGAAATTACATTTGTAAATCCCGGCGTGGATTACATGATTCAGGGCATCCTGTCTTTTCAGGAAGAAGGCGTATCTGAATTCTGGTCTGCACCTTTATACCTTTTCTATCCGCAGCTTGATCGGGCGTTCGCCGCAAGTCTGCCGGCTGCCGAAAGAAAAGACTACATTGCGCACACCATGAGAGCCGTCTATTCTGAATTGGAGGACACGATCAACGCGAAGGCGCGCTTGTATTCTCATCTTTGGAACGCTTGCAAGCCGCAGATCACAGCCGCTTTATCAGAAGCCTTCGGCATAGATTGCGCTGGCCTGCTGAATGACCTGCGCTGCAATTTGAGCATGAACCCCATTGCGCCGCGTTTTCTAAAAGAGCACTGCTATGACACATTTTATTTGAACAGCGCAAAG
>ERZ808252.464-NODE-464-length-39254-cov-5.998393_pt1 | contig 39254 bp, 35 predicted proteins | sample MGYA00521242_ERZ808252 | MGnify/ENA primary metagenome ERZ808252 (study PRJEB31516, sample SAMN03275581) | gut metagenome | biome: mammalia-associated habitat; material: feces | host: Papio cynocephalus | place: Kenya | collected 2012-08-07 ...
TCATCAACCTGAAAAAGGTCAAAAACTTTGATTTGAGCTTTGTCGGAACGATCTGCGTTTCGCTCTCGAACGGAACCGTTACGTATGTTTCCCGGCGGTATGTTTCCAAAATCAAACAACTTTTAGGCTTATGAGGTGGTTAAAATGAAGAAAAAAATGATGAAGCGCATGTGGATTGGATTGCCGGTAGGGATCGCTATGGGGTATATCATTACCCTGATCATCTCCGCCTGCATCGGAGACGGAGCATTCTACCCGGTCGCACCGGAGTTTGCCGAAAAGATGGGCAATGAACTGAACGCCGTCATCTTGCAGACGGTTTTGTGCGGCGTCATTGGGGTAGGCTTTGCGGCGGCATCCGTGATCTGGGAGCTGGATTCGTGGAGCCTTGCCAAGCAAAGCGGCGCGTACTTCCTCGTCATAGGGATCATCCTGCTTCCGATCGCCTATGTGGCAAACTGGATGCAGCATTCCGTAGTGGGATTCCTTTCTTACATCGGGATTTTTGCCGGCATCTTCTTCGCCGTCTGGCTTTCTCAGTATTTGTGCTGGAAGCAGCGGATCAAGAAAATGAACGATCGTGTTCGTCACGAAAACGACCGATAAAGAACATCGGAGGATAAAGCGGCAAAATGCCGCTTTGCCCTTGCTGCAAATGTATTTGCAGTTATACGGCGGAAAAATAGGATAATAACAGAGGTAAAGGAGTTCGAGTTATGAAAAAAGACAAAGATATTGTTTATTGGAAAATGACTTATAAGGGGAAATTCAAGAGAACACTGTGGTTTATTCCCATAGTGATTGTCCTGTGCTTTTTGACCCCACTTTTTATGGGGGAATATTGGCCTATGTATGATGTTCTTATGGTCGTTGTACTAATTTGGCAGCTGATTTATACATACAGAAAAATGAAGGCTGAAGAACGTTCAGACGAGAAAAGTCAGGAGAAATGATCTCGACATTTTAAAGGCTGGATCGTGGATTTTTATAATGCCCCCTTGTCCAGACCAAATTCAAAAAATTATCATGGGAACCTCTGATTAAATCGGCAAGAGCTGTGAGCAAGAGATTTTTTGACCAATCGGGGCGTCGGAAAGGTCGGAATACTGTATGTACCCGCAAGGGGTATGCCGCATCCGTAAGCCGACTTACGTCGGCAACGGCTGTGCTATATTTCCCGTTTTTGGAACTGCGGAAGCGGGGCGAAAAGACGGCTGAAGCTCGCAGACGCTTTTTGTGCGGTGTTGTTCTTGCTGTATTTTACCATAATCACGATATTTTTTCGAGCCGTGGTCTGAGATTGCGGGACCATTATACTCGACACGCTCAAAAAAGGCGGCAACATCACATTGCTGACCCTGGAAAAGATATGCTCCATTCTTGACTGCACACCCAATGACGTTGTGCAGTTCACAAAATAATGCCATAGCGCCGCCTTGCACCACAAGGCGACGTTTTTCTCGTTTTCGTGTCCGAAACTGCCTATCCTTTGCGTCTTATAGAGTAGAAAGGCCTTTCACAGAAGCGGGACGCCCAAGGAGGAACAACATGAATGATGAACAGATTCTGGACTTGTATTTTGCCAGAGATGAACAGGCGGTGGCGGAGACCGACCGGAAATATGGCGGCTATTGCTTCACCCTCGCCAATTCCATCCTGCACAGCGATCAGGACGCGGAGGAAACCGTGAGCGATACATATTTAAGAGCATGGAACACCATTCCGCCCAAGCGTCCGGGCATCTTCAAAATGTTCCTCGCCAAAATCACCCGGAACCTCGCCTTTTCCCGCTGGCGGAGCATGAACGCCGAGAAGCGGGGCGGCGGGGAGATGACGCTGGTGCTGGAAGAGCTGGACGATTGCATTGCCGCGCCCGGCTGCGTGGGGGACGGCATGGATGCCAAGGAGCTGGCCAAGACCATCCGGGCGTTCCTGAACACCCTCCCGGCGCGGGAGCAGGATATTTTCCTGCGGCGGTATTTCTTCGTGGAGGAAAGCGGCGTGATCGCCCAGCGGTACGGCATGAAGCCCGCTACGGTGCTGCGCACCCTTTCCCGCACCAGAGGGAAGCTCAAAAATTATCTGACACAGGAGGGCTATACGGTATGAAAGCGGAAGAACTGTTTCTCGCTATCGGCGAGGTGGAATCCAGCCGCCTGACGCGCAGTGAGCTGACGGCGGCAAGTCCCTCCGGTCAAAGGGAACAGGAGGAACCCAAAATGAAGAAAAGAAATGTTTCCCGGATCCTTCGGAATCTGCTGGTGGCGGCGCTGATCGTAAGTCTGCTGGCGGTGACAGCCTATGCGGTGGCGGGCTTTGTGATCTTCGACAGCCCCCAGGACATGATATCCGGCCTATTCGGCGACAAAACGGGCTACGACCACAAGGACGTGACGCATTTTACCGACCCGGAAAAGCCCGGTGAGGTTTACGACATCCCGGCCTATGACCGGGTGCCGGTGGACGAAAGCGTGGCGGCGTCCGAGGCGGTGCCGCTGGTCAGTCCCGTGGGACAGACCATTTCCTGGCAGGGCTACACCCTGACGGTGGACGCCAATATGTACGATCAGGTGACCAAATGCGGCGTGTTGACGTACACCTTGGAGAATCCCGACGGAATTGCCGACTATGTATTGCAGGAGAACGGCGAAATCATTTTCCAGGAGGGGGAAATTCTGGACATCAATCAGTACGGCTACAGCTACATCATTCCCGATCAGTCCACGGACGCCAAGCTGACGGCGGCGTTTTACTACCAGCTGGACAACCCGGAAAGCACCGACCTAGTGCTGAGCTTCACCCAGTGGGCGGCGATTCGCCTGTCGGATTATAAAGAACTGCTGAAACAGACCAAGGAGCAGGTCAAGCAGGAGTTCAGCGAGGACGAAGTGATAGAGCATCTGAAACAGGCGCTGGGCGACGAATACGAGGAATTGGCGTCTGCGGTTTCCCGCGAGGAGATCGTGGATACCGGATATGACGGCCTGGTGTACGAGCGGATAAAGGGGCGGTTTGACTGCCCGGAGAAGATCACGATCCCCGAAAAAGCGTTGGGAGAGATGAGCAATCTGACCCTGGCGGACGGGAATATCAAGGTTTCGCCCATTGCCATCTGCGTGGATACCAGAGAGATGCAGGGCTATCCCGACGAAATTATTGAACGGGTGAAGATCTGCTTCAAGGACGGTACGGAGTACGTGGTTCGGGACAAAAATGTTGCCAACTACATGTTTGCGGTGGGATATACCAACAGGGATATCACCCTGATGTTCAACCGGATGATCGACGTGAACGAGATCGCGTCCATCGTTCTGGACGGCGATGTGGAGTTCCAAGTGTCGTAAATAACGGTATGCCCCCTCCCGGATGGGAGGGGGCATTGCTGTGTGAATCATTTTAGAAATTGGGGAATGCCGTGCAGCTCCTGATATAAGCCGACGGCGCGGGTGACGCCCAGCGCTTCGCCTTCGGTCAGCAGGGCGTCTAAGTCCTCCGGGGTGCGGAACAGGGTGAAGCGTGCGCTGTCTGCGTCCGTGTGGATTTGATAGTGGCAGTGCAGCTTTTCGTCCCGGTGTCCGCTTGAAAGCTGCGCCGCCGGGGGCAGGGGAGACGTGGTGGCACCCGCGGGGGTCAGAGTGATGATCTCGCCGTCCAGCGCCAATTCCAGCCAGATTTCCCGCCCCTGCCATGGGGCAAGATAATCGGCAAGGCTGACATCCGGCGGAACGGGCGGCAGAAAAACCGGACAGCTCAGCGTCCGCCCGTACAGCGCGGACACGCCAACGGGGCAGGGGAGGGCTTCGGAAAGCCGCTCCGCCAAGATACCTGCTTCTTCATACCCCGGCCGCTGAAAATCCAGCAGAACGCCGCTGCATACCATTTCTTCCAACCGGGGGCGCAGCTGGGCGGCGATGGCTTCGGCGTCATGCCCATGGATGGGGGTGATGTCGTCCAGAATCACCATGGAGCCGGGAGGCAATATCTTCGGCAGATTGGAAAGCCCCGTGGAATAGGGGGAAAAATGACAGGCCATCCAGGCAGTTTTCGGCGGAAGCGTCTCTGTTCCCCGGATTTCCGCCGCCGTCATGGCAAGAAACGGACGAATCGCCATGGACAAATCCTCCTTTCCGTGCTATAATAGGAAGCAGACCACTCTACGATCACTATACGAACCACGGGAGGACATTATGCCCTTTTCTCTGTTGCCCAAAATCATCGCAAACCGCCTCACCGACATAACGCCGGAGCTGCTCCACGCCCGGGACATCCGGCTGCTGATGCTGGATTTTGACAATACCATCGTGCCCTACACCACCGACGTTCCCACGGCGGAGATGACGGCGTGGCTTGACCGGATGAAGCAGACGGACATCACCGTGAGCATCGTCTCCAACAGTCACAAAGACCGGGTACCCCTTTTCTGCCGGGAGCACGGCTTAGATTGCATCACCCACGCGAAGAAGCCCTTTTCCAAGGGAATCCGGGAGTGTCTGGAAAAGTATGACATTCCCGCGAAAAACGCCGCGCTGGTGGGCGATCAGATTTACACCGATACCCTGGGCGCCAACTGCGCCGGCGTGACCTCCATTCTGGTCAGCGCCATCAACAATCACAATTTCTGGCTGAAGGCACGCCACGTGCTGGAACTGCCATTTATTTTACCTGCAAAGAAAAGGAGAATTTGACCATGAAAAATCTTGACAAGTATCTGACCCTGCTGGACGGGGAAGTGGACGGCCTGCTGCTGACCTCCCGCTACAGCCGCCATTACGGTGCGGAATTCGACATCGCCGAGGGCGTCGCCATCGTTACAAAGAAGGGCTGCCGCTACTTCACCGACAGCCGCTACATTGAATCCGCCGAGAAGAACCTGAAGGGCTTCGAGGTTCTGGAGGTGAACCGGGAGGTCGGCTACATCCAGCGCCTGAACACGGCCATTGCCGACTTCGGCGTGACCGCCCTGGGCTACGAGGAGCATTACCTCACCGCTGAGGAATATTTCAATTACGCGGAAAAGCTGAACGCCAGGCTGGTGCCCTTCCACAAGCCCATCTACGCCTTCCGCGCCACCAAGGAAGCCTGGGAGCTGGAGCTGATGCGCAAGGCGCAGGCCATCACCGACAGAGCCTTTGCCGAGGTCATCACCCGCATCCAGCCCGGCATGACCGAGCTGGAGCTTCAGGCGGAGCTGATCTACTGCATGTACAAGAACGGCGGCACCGGTCTGGCCTTTGACCCCATCGTGGTATCCGGCCCCAACACCAGCCTGCCCCACGGCGTCGCCGGAGAGCGGGTCATTCAGAAGGGCGACTTTATCACCATGGATTTCGGTGCGTCCTACATGGGCTACTGCTCCGACATGACCCGTACCGTGGCCGTGGGCTATGCCACCGACGAGATGAAGCATGTGTACGACACCGTCCTTAAGGCGCAGCTGACCGCCATCGCCGCCACAAAGGCCGGCGTCCCCGGCAAGGATATTGACGGCACCGCCCGGAAGGTCATTGCCGACGCCGGTTACGGCGCGTACTTCGGCCACGGCTACGGTCACAGTCTGGGTCTGGAAATTCACGAGAACCCCAGCCTCAACGCCGGTAACACGGAGCCGCTGCCCGCAGGCGTGGTCTGTTCCGCCGAGCCCGGTATTTATCTGCCCGGAAAATTCGGCGTCCGCATCGAGGATGTGACCATTCTCACCGAGGACGGCTGCGAGGATATTACGGGAAGCCCCAAAAATCTGATCATTCTGTAAAAAAAGCAGATTCCCCCTTGAAAAATTAAAATTCTTGCGGTATACTATATGCGCTGGTTTTGTGCATTCAATGCGCTCCCCAATCGGGGAGGTAGTTTAGGAGGAAATAGAAAATGATTTCTGCAGGCGAATTTAGAAACGGCGTTACCTTTGATATGGACGGAAAGGTTATGCAGGTCGTGGAGTTCCAGCACGTCAAGCCCGGTAAGGGCGCGGCGTTTGTCCGCGTGAAGATGAAGAACGTCATCACCGGCGCTGTCACCGAGACCAGCTTCAACCCCACCGCCAAGTTCCCCACCGCGTTCGTTGAGCGCAAGAAGATGGAGTATTCCTACAATGACGGATCCCTGTACTACTTCATGGATCAGGAGACCTACGAGCTGGAGCCCATCGACGCTTCCGCTCTGGACGATTCCTTCAAGTTCGTCAAGGAGAACGACGTCTGCACCATTATGAGCTACAAGGGCAAGGTGTTCGGCGTGGAAGTTCCCAACTTTGCCGATCTGGTGGTCACCAAGACCGAACCCGGCTTTGCCGGCAACACCGCCACCAACGTCACCAAGCCCGCTACCGTGGAGACCGGCGCTGAGGTGAAGGTACCCCTCTTCATCAACGAGGGCGACAAAATCCAGATCGATACCCGCACCGGCGAGTACCTGGGTCGCTCCAAGGCCTAATCGAAAGAAAGCAGGGGACGTATCACGTCTCTCTTTTCCGATTTTCAATTACGTGTAAAGGAGGATCATTATGACGATTTCCGAAAAGTCCGCCTACCTCAAGGGTCTGATGGAGGGCATGAACCTGAACACCGAGTCCAACGAGGGCAAGATGATCGCCGCCATCGTTGACCTGCTGGGGGACATGGCCAAGCGCGTCACCGACATCGAGGAGACCACCATTGCCATTTCCGACGAGCTGGATGAGATCGAGGAAGACCTGGACGCCATCGAGGACTTCATCATGGATGAGGACGATGACGAGGATTCCGACGAGTGGGATGATGACGAGGATGACGACGAGGGCTTTGAGTTCGGCGACGAGGAGACCACCATTTACGAGGCGGAATGCCCCAGCTGCGGCGAAGTGGTCGACTTTGACGAGGAGACTCTGGAAAAAGGAAGCATCGTCTGCCCCAACTGCGGCGAAAAGCTGGAGTTTTCTCTGGAAGACGAAGAAGAGTGATTTAAAGAATGAAAACCCAGCCTGAGAAATCTCTGGCTGGGTTTTGCCACAGAGGGGGAAAAAAGATGCCAGACAGTATGACCGCCGAAAAGACCAGGGGGTTCATCACGATTGCCACAGGAGAAGAGAAATATTACCGTTTCGCGGTCAATTTACTGATGTCCTATAAGCTGTATTGCCCCGATCCTCTTCCTTTCGCAATTATGTGCGATCAGGAAAATGCGCACACTGCTGAATTTGACCAGGTAGTATTGTTCAGAAAGTCTGAACATCCCTATTTTGATAAATTTGAACTACTTAAGCTGGCACCCTTTGATGAAACGATTTTCGTCGACGCCGACTGCCTCGCCTATGGTGATTTGAATGAATTCTGGGCGTACTTCGCGGGGGGGGGGGACTTCACCGCTGCTGGAATGAACTTCCCCATTGATGATAAGGGCGGACTGTTTCAGAGGGATGAAATAGGGGAATACCGGGACAGAGTGCTCTGGAAACCGAGTATTCACGGTGGACTGTATTTTATTCGCAGAGGAGCGCAGTGCGATGCCATCTACAAGGACTGCCAAAACATCGCAAAACACTATGATGCATATAGATGGCCGGATTACTGCGCACCGTACGCCGACGAACCTGTCCTTTGTCTCGCCATGGCGGCGAATGGCTGCCGCGCCATGGATGCGGATCCTCGCAACTACGGTATTCCTTGGGAAGTAACGGAGATGGAGTGTGACATTCTCACTGGAAAATGTTCATACGCTACCGAGTGGCATCCCAGGATAGAACACGGAAGAATGATTCATTGGTCCGTACGGTATTGTGGGAAGCCGCTATATCGCTTTGAGGTGGAAAAACTCAATCTGATGCTGAAGCATCATTCTCGCCCACCTCATGGGTCAGAAGGATTTACGCTATGGGAGAAGCTGCTGTATGTTTGCAGGCTGCGCCTGTACGGGATGCGTACGTGGGAGCTGATGACAAGAGTTGCAAGAAAGCTTGTCAGAATTATAACGCGGAAGGATAAACGATAACCCCATTCGCAAGCGATATGAAAACTGTCATGGCGGAAGCCATGACAGTTTTCATATTCTCGCACGTTAACCTTAGGGTGTATGACGGCAAATGGCTTGCATCCAACATAGGGACAGAGCACGTCATGCCTCCCGGTAGCGGATGAAGTCCAGGGTCAGGTAATCCAGATACACCTGCTTGTCCGGGGTTTTGCCCATGGTGACGCGGTGGCAGTTGACCTCCCAGACGGGGAAGTTGTCCAGCTCGCCCTTTCTGATCTCAAAAACGTGGTTCCAGCTTCGGCCTTCCAGATAGGGGGTGTCCTGCTGGACGCGGATCAGCTCCAGACGCCGGAAGGTAAAGGTGGGGAACGCGTTTTTGACGATGGCCTCGAACAGAAGCTCCGCGTCCCGGACGCTGCCCAGTTCAAAGGTGCTGCGGATCATTGCGCCGTAGTCTTGCATGTTGATGACCTCCTTACAGTTTGCTGTATGCTTTGTCCAGAAATTTCTGGCTGCTGACGACCACACGCTGGTGGGTGCCATGGCCGATCTCACCGGCTTCGTCGAAGGCACGGACGGCAAAGGTAATGACCTTTCCCGCCACGGCGGTGACCTCCGCCTCCGCCCGGACTTCCAGTCCTACCGGCGTTGCGGAAATGTGCTCGATGTTCAGGGCAGTGCCGACGGTGGTTTGACCTTCCTCCAGCGCTTCCGACACGGCGTCGCAGGCTGCACCCTCCATCAGCGCGACCATGCAGGGGGTGGCGTAGACCAGCAAATCGCCGGAGCCGACCTCCTTGGCGGTGTCCTCCCGCTCACAGAGCATTTCGGCCACGCCCTTCATGCCAACGGTAATTCCCATAGGGTATCACGACCTTTCTGTATTTATCATACCCCATGTTTTCGAAGGTGTCAACGAAAAAGGTTGCTATTTTCCGAAAGGTTTTGTATAATGGTTCCAAACACGAAAATGAGGTGACCGAAATGGTTGCGAGCGACAAGCTGAATCTGACTATGCTCTGCGATTTTTACGAGCTGACCATGGGTGCGGGGTATTTTGCAAACGGGTATGCCGACCGCATTACTTATTTTGACCTGTTTTTCCGCCGCTGTCCTGACGGGGGCGGCTTCGCCATTGCGGCAGGTCTGGAGCAGATCGTCCGGTATATTCAGGAGCTGCATTTTGACCCGGAGGACATCGCGTATCTGCGGGAGAGGAAGTGCTTTAACGAGGATTTCCTGAATTGTCTGGCCAATTTCAAATTTACCGGCGATATCTGGGCGGTTCCGGAGGGGACACCCATTTTCCCCCGGGAGCCGATCATCACCGTCCGTGCCCCCGCCATTCAGGCGCAGCTGGTAGAGACGTATCTGCTGCTGTGCGTGAACCACCAGAGCCTGATCGCTACCAAGGCCAACCGTGTTGTGCGCGCTGCCGAGGGACGCACGGTGCTGGAATTCGGTTCCCGCCGGGCGCAGGGGGCGGACGCCGCCATCCTGGGCGCGAGAGCCGCGTATATCGGCGGCTGCCACGGCACGGCCTGCACCATTTCCGACCAGCTCTACGGCGTTCACGCGGGCGGCACCATGGCACATGCCTGGGTGCAGATGTTCGACAGTGAGTACGAGGCGTTCAAGGCCTACGTGAAGATGTTCCCCAACAACGCAACCTTGCTGGTGGACACCTACAACACCCTGAAATCCGGCGTTCCCAACGCCATCCGGGCGTTCAACGAAGTCCTCAAGCCCATGGGCATCACGAAGTGCGGCATCCGTCTGGACTCCGGCGACCTGGCGTATCTGACCCGGAAGGCCCGGAAAATGCTGGACGATGCCGGGTGGACGGACTGCAAGATCTCCGTGTCCAACTCCCTGGATGAATACATCATCCGCGACTTGCTCCGCCAGGGGGCGCAGATCGATATGTTCGGCGTGGGCGAGCGGCTGATCACCGCGAAAAGCGAGCCGGTATTCGGCGGCGTGTACAAGCTGGCCGCCATCGAGGAGCCGGACGGCACGGTGGTTCCCAAGATCAAGATCTCCGAGAACGTGGAGAAGATCACCAACCCCCACCACAAGAAGCTGTACCGCTTCTATGCCAAGGACACCGGCAAGGCCATTGCCGACTACCTGACGGTCTACGACGAGGTGGTGGACGACAGCGCTGACTTGACGATTTTCGACCCGGACGCTACCTGGAAGACCAAGAAGGTCTATAATTTTACCGCAAAAGAATTGCAGGTTCCCGTTTTCAAGGGCGGCGAGCTGGTCTACAAGCTGCCGTCTCTGGAGGAAATCCGTGCCTATTGTCTTTCTCAGGTGGACACTCTGTGGGACGAGGTCAAGCGCTTTGACAATCCCCAGACCTACTACGTTGACCTGAGCCAGAAGCTCTGGGACATCAAGTACAACCTGCTGAAATCCAATGGCAAGTAAGCGGACGCCCGCCTCGTCCGTGGCGCTGGGCGGGGTGCTTGCGGCGCTGGCGGTGGTCATCATGAGCCTGGGGACGATCATCCCCGTAGCGACCTACGTCTGCCCCATGATTTGCGCACTGCTTTTGCAGGCGGTTCTGAAAACCTGCGGCGTCCGCATTGCCTGGGCGTGGTACGGCGCGGTGGCGATTTTGTCGCTGCTGCTGGCACCGGACAAGGAAGCCGCGGCGGTATTCGCGTTTCTGGGCTACTACCCCATCGTCAAGCCCCGGCTGGATAAGACGCGGCTTCGCTGGTTGTGGAAGGGGCTGCTGTTCAACGTGTCCGTGGTGGTGATGTACTGGCTGCTGCTGCGGGTGTTCGGTCTTACCCAGGTCACGGAGGATTTTGAAGAAATCGGCGCGGTCATGCTGATTATCCTCCTGATTCTGGGGAACGTGACCTTCTTCCTGCTGGATAAGTTGCTGGAAAAGCGGTTTGTAAGGCGCAAATAGGAGGATGCGGAATGTGGTACCTGTACATTCTGCAATGCGGCGACGGCTCGCTCTACACCGGCGTCACGACGGATGTGGAGAAGCGTCTGGAAGCTCACCGCAGCGGTAAAGGCGCGAAATATACCCGTGGAAGGTCGCCGCTGGAGCTGAAATACCGGGAAGCCTGCGGCACCCATTCCGACGCCCTGAAACGGGAACTGGAGGTCAAGCGCCTTCCCCGGGAGGAAAAGCTGGCGCTGATTGAGAAGAAATAAGGCTCACAGCAAAAAGTCCTGAGAAATTCAAATTTCTCAGGACTTTTTGCTGTGAAAATTTTTTCGGTGCAGAAATGGTTTGTGATGGAAAATAAAGGCAGCACCGCACAAAAAGCATCTGCGGGTCTCAGCCGTCTTTTCACCCTACTTCTTCAGATTAAAAAAGGAAATTACATACAGTATTCCGCCGTTTTCGATACCTCGATTGGACGAAAAATCTCTCACTCACAGCTCTCGCCGATTTAATCAGAGCTTCCCTAGAAAAGGAAATGGGAGAATAATGGAATGGTAAGAATAGAAAGCAGTGTTGTAACAACAACGGTTTCAGAGGCATATTGTGCGTCACAGTTGTGGAGCTGGGCGTATACCACAATATTGGAACCGGAAGGACAGGCAGCCGCAATGAGCAAGACAAATTTTAGATCGGCAAATGCATGAGGCAAACACAGAAGCAACATCAGGGTCACTGCTGGAACTATTAAAAGTTTCACTACAGATATTCTCAAAAGAGCGATTCTTCGTATGCAGCTTCTCCAATTGATTTGGGCAAGGTACACGCCCACGACAAACATCGCCAGCGGAGTGTTCAATCCGGCCAGCAGGGAGATACTATTTGTCAAAATGTGTGGTAGCTGAAGCTGCGTGAAGTAGAGGAGAAGCCCTAAAATGATGGCAATCAAAAAAGGTGCCTTCAGCAGCTTGTTCCAAGGAAAGCGATCCTGATTTCCGGTCAGAATGCTAACGCCGTAGCTCCATTGAAAGAGATTCAATAGAGCAATATATGCGGCGATGTAAAAAACGCAATCATTTCCCAGACAAGCGGTGATGATAGGTATCCCGAAAAAGCCAGGATTGGAAAAACTGGCAGCAAATTGCGCTACGGAATCTTTTTTGAAAAAGATTCGTGAAATTGTTATGGACAGCAGCAGAGAAAGCAACGCCCCCACTGCACTAATTGCCAGTCCGAGTGTTCGCTGAGGTGTACGCTCCACCAAAAAACTTTGTATAATAACGGCGGGAAGGGAGAGGTAGATAAGAATATTCCCTATGCTTTTGTTCCCCTCCACGCTTAGTTTTTTCGTGCGGAACAGTACAGCGCCCACTCCGGCCAACAAAAACATGATAATGACCTGTGTAAAAATTGTTTGCATACTGAATCTCCCTTGCTGAAAGATATTTTAAGCGGTTTGGGGTGCCATTTTAGCTGGCACATCAGATATGTGAAGACACGGAATGATGGGAATTCACTCTTTTATTATAAAAAACGGAACGGAATCATAACAATGATTCGACGGGGGAAAATTGTTGCGAATTGAAACATTGCAGAGAAAAACTGCTCCGATTTTGGTGCAAATCGACTTATGCGGACACCGCGCAATCATGCGGTCAGAGCACAGCGGCATTTTTGACCTGGAAATAAACCGGGGCAGGGAAAGCGTACGTCACCAGCCAGGATGATGTTGACTATTTGCGTGCCCAGGTTTGAAGCAGGATCGTAAAATTACTGCCTCTATTTTTGGACATTCTGCTCTTTCATCATCCGCCACATGGTTGTCCGGCTGATGCCGAGACTTTTGGCGGTTTGTGACTGGTTGCCGTTGTTCTGCTCCAGCAGAATCCGGATGATGTCCGCGTTTATCTCGCTGAGAGGCTTTGTCAGATCCAGAAATGTATTTGCGCAAAGCTCTGTTATGCCCTGGGTGGACAGCATTTCCGTCGTCAGCGCCTCTGAAACGATCTCCTTCGTAATGATGCCGTTTCCGGCAAAGGTTGCGATCTTGCCAATAACGCGAATAAGCTGGTTATAATTCTGAGGCCAGTCATAGTGCAGCAGAAGCGTCATAGCCTCTGGCTCCGGATCGCCGACCCGACAGTTATGTTTTCTGCGAAAATCCGACAACAGCAGATTTATGGAGGCTTCAATCGTTCCATACTTCCCCTGAAGGGGCTGCATATTGATCGTAATGCAGGAAAGCTGATCTATCACTCTGGCAAGATGTGGGATAAGCGCCTGATTACGGCGGGAGGAGCAGGAAATCAGAATGCGGTTCCGTTTGGCTACGTTTCCTTCAGCAAGCGCGCCGAGAAGCTGGGTGATCTGTGCTGGGTTCAGGGCGTCAATGTTTTTCAGGAAGAGGGTATTGCTCTGGTCGCAGAGAGGAGACTCGTTGTGTCCGATCAGAAAATTCCAGGTCTGCCGGTTGATCAGCTGAAAATCAATGAATACAAAGGGATTTTTTGTGAATTGGCTGTTCAGATATATCATTTCGGCCAGGTGATTTTTCCCCACGCCGACCTCGCCCAAGATCAAAACGGGGCTTTTACGTGACAGCGCCTGATTCAATTCCTGAGAATAATAAGCCTTCAGGTTGGCAATGCCGAAAACGCTGCTGTCCATCTCCTTTTGAATTTCGTCTTCAGTCACATACCGGATGCCGCGATGGGTGCTCTGGAAATTCGGAATGCGGCGGCTGATGAAATAGGCGTAGTAGAATCTGCCGCAGACCGCGACCTTTTTCGCGGTGATGCGGTATAGATATCCTGCGTGCTGTTTGACGATCTTGAACTTATCGGTGGTATCGAAATCCGTAAGCCGCTCCAGAAGATAATCAAAAACGACGGATTCCTGCTTGCTCAGGGAGGAATAATAGAGCTTGCGATCCTGAGAGAAGACAACGGTCTCGCCTTCCGCATTTGCGGAGGCCAGTCGACGCAGCAGCTGGTTCTCTTCCAGAATGGAGGCGCTGGATTGCTGCAAAAGGTTGACATAATCAAAGGCGTAGCGGATGGAATCCTCACCGGAGCGCAGAATATAGGCATCGAAGCCCTGGGCGGATGCCAGGTGATAAGTAACGGTGTCGCACACAATGGTATGGATGTTTGCCGCCTTCAACTCGGAGAAGATAGCAGTTGTCTGGGAGACGTGATCAAATCCGAATATTTTCAGATCAAAGGGAAGGAAACGTTTCAGAACGTCCATGCCGGACAGGACATTGCTGTAGCCCACGGCGCCCACGACCGCAGGAAGCTGCGGAACATCCGCCAGGGACTGAAGGACATCATTCAGTGTCGTTTTTACCTCAACGACCGGGGTGGCTACCGCGCTGCGAATCATGGTTGCAGTATTTCCCCGGGAAACGATGCAGTCGAGGTTTGCGTTAGAGGCATCCAGAGCGATTTGCAGCCCCTCTTCATCGCTTCCGGAGCGGATCGAGGCATCGATATTCGGAAAGAGCCTGGCAATTTTCTGAACCGTCGGACGCATGTCTTCAAAAGGAGTAATAAAGAGAACGTTCATTTTTTCTTTCATAAAAGCCCCCGTAATCAGATACCGCAGTCGTAAAGTACATTCATCGGCATGTTCTTTTACTGTATCTCCTGAAAATGAAAATGTCAAGAGATGAAACAGACGTTTTATTCTGAAACACATGGAATGTAGACAGATTGCGGATAGCATGCACTTGACTTGTGCAAAATGTCAAAAAATTGATCTCGTGCTTTTTCGCGCTGTTGCAGAAATGAACAGTTTTCTTTGAAACAGCGAATTGAAAACGAGCGGCAATGTTGGTAAGATGCTAGTGAAAAGAAGAAAACACCACAACGCATATCAGCAGGGAGGTGTGAAATGGACAAGATACTGATCATCGCAGATGACCTGACGGGGGCGCTGGATTCGGGCGTTGCCTTTGCCGATGCGGGAATCTCCACCTGTGTTGGAGAAGGGGAATTCTTTTCAACCAACGCAGACGCAAAAAACTGCGCCGTGCAGGTCACGGTGGTGCCTACGCGCCATATGTCAAGGGAAGACGCATACATCGCCGTCTACGATGTGACAAAAAAAGCGAAAGAATGCGGGATCCGCTACATTCTCAAAAAGGTGGACAGTGCGCTCCGGGGAAATGTCGGCGCCGAACTGGCGGCGTCCCTGGCGGCGACAGGGGAGAAAACGCTTTATTTCGTACCGGCATTCCCCAGGATGAAGCGGGTGACCCGAAAGGGCATCCAGTACATAGACGGCGATACCCCCGTGGCTGAAAGCGTTTTTCGACAGGATCCGTTCAACCCGGTGCGGCACTCCGCCGTGGCGGATGTGATTTCGGAAACCACATCCGTAACCGTGTACCCTGCGGATCCGGACTGGGAGGACTATCCTGCCGGAATCGCGGTATTTGACGCACAGACGGACGGAGACATTCAAAGAATTGCGGCGCATCTCTTTCACGACGTGTGCGCAAGCCTGGTTTCTGGCTGCGCGGGTCTTGCCGCAGCCATCCCGACGGTTTTGCATTTTCCAAAAACCGCAGAGGATAGAATCACTGTTCCGCCGAAGCTGATCATTTTTTGCGGAAGCGTGAATCCCATTTCCATCCGGCAGTGCGAGGAAGCGGAAACGTGTGGAATGCCCAGATTTCACCTGATTCAGAACGGATCTGCGGAGGATGATGAGCATCTGGCGAAGAGGGTGGCGGCAGCTTCTGCGGGCAGCGCGATCACGATTCTTGACACAGGATCCACCGATGTAGGAGACGGGGCGGAAGCCACGGCAGAAAACAGCAGGCGTGTCGCCGAAAAGATGGGGGCGGTCATCAGCGCGGTCAGCCGCCTGGCGCCCGACGCGACACTGTTTATCATCGGCGGCGATACGCTGATCGCATTCATTCATTGCTTGGGTATCGAAACGATTGTCCCGGCCGCGGAACTCATGCCGGGGGTTGTTCTCGCAAAATACCGTTTCGAGGGAGCCTGGCGGTATCTCATATCCAAGTCCGGAGGGTTCGGGGAACCGGACTTGCTGAGAAGGGTTTCCTTAAAACTGCCTCTTTTGGCACAAGAGGCGGAAGACGGAGGTGAAACGGTTCCGGAATAAATGCGTACCTCAGGAAGAAGAACCATAAAAATACGAAAAAGAAAGAGGCTACATTATGACAATATCAATGATCATTACGCTGGCTATCGTCGTTCTGATGATTGCAGTTATCATCAGCGACAAGCTTCCCTTCGGCGCGCCCGCTCTGATTGCCTGCGCACTGCTGGTTGTATGCAAGCAGGCTGACATCGCAACGGCATTCGTCGGCTTCACGAACAAGAACGTTATCATGATCATGGGCTTCACCGTCTGCACTGCTGCTCTGCAGAAGACCATGGCTATCCACAAGCTGAAAGGCTTTCTTGGCCGGGTTGCCGGCAGAGGCGGCATCGGCGGCTTTATCGCTATTATTTTCGCCTGCATGGTGGTTGGGAACGTCATTTCCGGCACCCCCTACTATATGCTGATCATCGCCATCATGGCCACCATTCCCTACAATAAAAAGCTCCCCGCTTCCCGCGTCCTGCTTCCTGCGGCTATGGCTCCTTCTGCCTGGCTGCCCAACGGCGCCGTCATGATGATCGGCATCATCGTCAGTCTGGTTGCCAGCGCCGGTATCGATGCGGATGTTTCCGTCGCAAAATACTGCCTGATGAATATTGTCTGGTCCGCTATTTATCTTGTCTACTCCACGGTTATGCATCGTGTTCTCCCCGATCACGATATTTCCAATACCTCTGCGGAAAATGAAGCCGAAGCAAAGGATGAGGAATTTGTCCCGACCCTGTCCAAGTTCCAGCAGAATGCTGTCTATGTCCTGTTCATTGTGGTGCTGGTCGCTATAATGTTCCTGGGGAAACTGGGAGAGTCTGGTTACGCGCTGCCCCTGCTGATCGCGGGTATCCTGCTGGCTGTCGGTGCCATCAGCTTTAAGGAGCTGCTGAGCAGCATGTTCTCTCCGGTGCTGATCATGATGGCTTCCGTCATCGGCGTCGCCGAGGCAATGTCTGCAACCGGCCTGTCCGCTTACCTGGCCAACCTGGTTGCCGGGCTGTTCGGCTCCGCCCCCAGCTACTTCCTGCTGCTGATGGTGTTCGGAATCATGACCAGCCTGATGGCTACCTTTACCGGTGCTTCCTTCGGCTCCCTGTTCGTCTTCGCTCCCATCGGCATCGCGCTGTGCACCCAGTACGGCTATAACCCCGTGCCCCTGGCACTTGTCTGCACCCGTGCGGCCTGGACCAACTATATTATGCCCATCGACGGCATGCCGGCTCTGGCAATGGGTACCGGCAAGTACAAGCTGACCCAGTTCTGGGCCTATACCATCCCCCTGTATATCATGCAGCTGGTATTCCTCAGCGCTGCTGCTCTGCTCCTGTTCAACTGATATCCCTCCTGCAACGCCACATGGCAAAATCTGCTGTGTGGCGTTGCGGGGTTCAATATGTCGAAAACAAACGCGTTTTCTCTCTGTCGGCAGGGAGAGACCGCGATACTTTATAAATTTCAACACAAAACAACAAGAAGGAAGGTATGGTCTCAATGAATGATGAAATGAATGAGCTGGTTCAGTTTTCGCCGGTTGCCGGGAGGCTGGTGCTGGAAAACGTACCCGGCAGAGCCTCCCAAAAAGTCGAACACGAAAACGACATCCATGCAGCCAACGGCACGGATCGGACAATGTATGTCTACGCGCCTGTCTCCGGATGCCCGGACGCGAAACAGAACCAGGTGCTGATCGTCCTGCGGGACGAGGACAGTGCGCAAAGCGCGGAGGCGCTTCTGGATCGGCTGGGGCTGAGAAAGCTCAGTGAAGAAGAGCATTTCCTCGTCTTATTTCCCAATCCCGCCGCATCTGGCTGGAATTATAAGGAAGAGATGTGCTATGATAATGATATGGACTTCCTTGGCCGCTGCTTCGGTGTGCTGCGCAGCAGTACCGTGGGCGTAAACGGCTTTAACGGCATGACATATTACATCGGCACGACTCCCGGAGCTTCCGCGCTGCTTATGACCATGGCTGTCCGCAGACCCATTTCCGTACCGGCTATGATGATCGGCGCTTTCCCGGAGGACTACAGCATTCCTAAGACTGCCGAGGCTGTCGAAACCTCTGCCTGGGTCTGCGGCAATCCTCAGGCAGAGGCTTACCTGAAACGAGCCAACGGCGTGTCTGCCGAGGAGACTGCCGGCGACGCGATGATTTACTATGGCAAAAATCCCAATTGCAGGCTGATAACCTCAACGTCGGGGATCGACAGCTGCACGGCTGCACTGGCTTGGGACAGGCTGTTTTCCCTGACCCGCCGCTGGCAAAACGATACCAACGGCACTTACCAGAAGCGAACCATGTTCACCGGACGGGGCTTCACCGCCCATGTGAAGGACACGTCTCTCGGCTGCAACGACGGCTTTGCGCATACCTGGTATGAGTATATTCCACCTCAGCTCCGGGGAACCGGTGAAAAGGTACCGTTGGTTTTCTACTTCCACGGCGTAAACTGTGTGCCCCTTTACGGCGCGGAGCAAAGCGGCTGGCAGGATGTGGCGGATCGGGAAAACCTGATCGTGGTATTCCCTGCACCGGCTATCAACAAGGCCTGGAATATCGGCAACGATCCGCGGATGCCCAGCGACTTTGCCTTCGTCCTGGCGTTGATTCAGCACATGAAGCAGGTGCACCCGATTGATGAGGCCCGGATTTATGCTACCGGCTTCTCCATGGGCGGCATGATGACCCACGCGATCACTGCGGTATATCCGGAGATTTTTGCCGGTGCGGCTCCCTGCAACGCTTTTGATTTTGCTTATTTCAAAAAGCCTGGGGAGCTTCCCGGGCCAAAGTCCGAGAATGTCTCCGAGCACACCGTCCAGCATGACCAGGCAGATGCAAGACGGGCGGAAAAGGACTTCCGGATGCCTATGTTCCAGAACGTCGGATATAACGATGATCTGATCGCGTCCTGGCCGATTACAGCGGAAACCGACGATACACGCACGAAGACCATTGCCCGCTGGATGGACATCAACAACATCGGGAAACTTCGCCTGGATGAAGAGAATCTGACGCATATTGCCTCCGACGAAGCGTTCTACGAGGATGAGGGGCAGCGTTTCTTCCATCAGCGCTGGCACAGCATGGACGCTGGAGCGCCGGTTCTCTATGAAATGATGACCGTAAAGCGGATGCCCCACGCCATTGTCCCCCGACAGATCGAATATGCCTGGGAATTTCTGAAGAAATTCCGTCGTATGCCCGACGGCAGCCTGAAAATCGAAGAATAAAAAGGAGAGGACTGCATTGATTGACAAGATGAATGAACTGACCCAGCACTCGAAATACGAGGGCACCCTGTTTTTGCAGAAGGTTGCCGGCGATATCAGCGGTCGGCGGGAAGCGGAAAATAACGCAGTCGCAGGCGCGGGAGAGGAACGCACCATGTATGCCTATGCCCCCAAATCCGGCTGCCCCCATCCCAAGCAGTGCCAGATTCTGATGGTTCTGCGGGATGGAGACGATGAGGCGTCTGCCAGAGCGGCGATGGAGAAATACCGTCTGGACGCACTGGCTGAAAATAAGAATTTCCTTCTGCTTTTCCCCAATCCTACAAAGGGCGGCTGGAATTACAACGAGGATCCCGGCCGTGAAAACGACATGGATTACCTGATCCGCTGCTTTGGTGTCCTGCGGGGCAGTGAGCTGGGAGTCAGCGGCTTCAACGGCATGATTTTCTACCTTGCCGACAGCAGCGCCGCTTCTGCCATGCTGATGACCATGGCAGCCAGAAAACCCATAAACGTTCCGGCCATGATGATCGGCGCGTTCCCGGAGGGCTATTCCATTCCCAAGGATGCGTTGAATGTGGAGACCGCCGCGTTTGTATCCGGCAACGCTGCCGCCGCGGCATATCTTCAGGCTGCAAACGGCGTATCCGGAGAGGAGACGAAAGACGGCGTAACCACGTATTTCGGCAAAAATCCCAACTGCCGTCTGCTGGTGACGGACAAGCCCATTGATGCGCAGATGGTGTCGGCTGCCTGGGAGTGCCTTTTCAGCGAGACCCGGCGCTGGCAGAACGATACCTACGGCTGCTATCAGAAGCGGACAAACTTTACGGAAAAGGGCTTTGTGGGCCACGTAAAGGATTCTTCTCTTGGCTGCAACAACGGCTATCCCCAGACCTGGTACGAATACATTCCGCCTCAGCTGCGGGGGAGTCAGGAGAAGGTGCCGCTGCTGTTCTATTTTCATGGCGGCGGATGTGTGCCCCTGTACGGTGCGGAACAGAGCGACTGGCACGAAATTGCGGATAAGGAGAATTTTATTGTCGTCTACCCGGAGGCAAGCCAGCGAAACATGTGGAATGTCTGGGACGACAGAACGTCGCTGAAATACAGTGATAAGGACTTTTTCCTGGCGCTGATCGACCACATGAAGACGGTTCATCCCATTGACGAAAGCCGCATCTACGTTTCCGGCTTCTCCATGGGCGGCATGATGTCCAACGCCATGGCCTGCAGCCTGCCGAATGTGGTTGCTGCGGCAGCTCCCTGCAACGCATATAACGAGGGATATTTCAGCAGTCTGGAGGCAATGGAGCTGAGAAAGTACAATCCCGGACGGAGCATCCTTGACGGGGTAACGGAACCCTCCAACACCAGGCTCGCGGCAGACAAGGCAAAAGCCTCCTTTGATTACATTGTTCCGGTGATCCAGACTGCGGGCCTCATTGACGGCGAGTGGCCGATCACGGATCCTGAGGATTCCAGACTGAAAACGTTCTATTACTGGAGAGCGTACAATCATCTGAATACGGATGCCTTCGTTCAGAACATGGACAACGAGTCCGGCATCACGGCGGATGAGACGGTGTATGAGGGCGATGACGGGCGGTTCCTGCATCACCGTTGGTTCAATGCCGCCGGAGACAGCCTGTATGAACTGCTGCTGGCAAAGCGCTGCCCCCACGCGCTGGATATCCGTACCCATGATTACACCTGGAAATTCCTGAAAAGATTTTCCCGGAATCCGGATGGAACCTTACATATTGAAAAATAGGAGAGGATAAATATGCTGAAACAGTATAGCCTTAAAATGCCTCACGCCGTATTCGGCGGCGAGAACTCCATGGAAAACATCGCTGATATCATCAAGAAGCTGGACGCCAAAAAGGTTGCCATGTTCACCGACAAGGGACTGCGAAGGCTTGGCCTGTTCGACATGCCGGAGGCAGTCGTGAAGAGCACCGGTGTCGAGTATTATGTGCTGGACGACCTGCCTGCAGAGCCTTCTTATATGGCGGTACAGGCGGTCGTGGACGATTTCAAGGCAAGCGGCGCGGATCTGATCGTGGCCTGCGGCGGCGGCAGCGTCATGGACGCGGCCAAGCTGGCCTCCGTTCTGGTAACGGACGAGTACGGCGTCAAGGAGCTGCTGGACAATCCCGGCATGGCGAAGAAATGCGTTCCCATTGTCCTGATTCCCACCACGGCGGGCACAGGCGCCGAGGTGACGCCCAATGCCATTGTAGGCGTCCCCGAAAGAGAACTGAAAATCGGAATTGTAAACGAGAACATGATTGCCGACTACGTGATCCTGGATGCCCGCCTGATCAAGAATCTGCCCCGCAGGATCGCCGCTTCGACCGGCGTGGATGCCCTGGCGCACTGCGTTGAGTGCTTTACCGGCAACAAGGCCAATCCGTTCAGCGATATGTACGCGCTGGAGGGCTGCGATCTGATCCTGAACAACCTGGAAGCGGCTTGCGACGACCCCGAAGCCATGGATGCAAAGAATAAAATGCAGATCGCCGCTTACTACGGCGGACTGGCCATTACGGCTTCCGGAACCACCGCGGTTCACGCCCTGAGCTATCCCCTGGGCGGCAAATACCACATTGCCCACGGCGTTTCCAATGCAATTCTGCTGGCACCGGTCATGCGCTTCAATGCAGAAGACCCTGTCGTCAAGGAGCGCCTGGCCGTGATTTACGATCGCAGCTGCCATGAGGCGGAAAAGCTTTCCTCCGTCGAGGAAAAGGCTGCCTGGGTCATTGCCAGAATGGAAGCCATCATCCGGCATCTGGACATTCCTACCAGCCTGACGGAGTTCGATGTACCTGCCGAGGATCTGGAGAGCTTGGTGGATGCGGGAATGCAGGTGACTCGTTTGCTCAGCAACAATATGCGCAAAGTCACCCCGGAGGATGCCCGCGCCATCTACAGCCAGGTGCTGTGAAGAGAGGGCGTATGGCGACTGTAAAGGATATTAAGGGGATTATTCCACCGATTCTGACCCCGATGAATGATGATTTTGAGCAGACGGTGAAACATCAGGAGCTGCGAAATCAGGTGGAGCGCCTGCTGGCCGGCGGCGTTCACGGGATTTTTCCCTTCGGCACCAATGGAGAGGGATATATCCTCTCCATGGCGGAAAAGGAAGCGATACTGGAAACCGTCATCGATCAGGTTCACGGCCGCGTCCCGGTATACGCAGGCACCGGCTGCATTTCCACTGCGGATACCGTCCGGATGAGCAGGCGGGCGGAAGAATTGGGCGCGGATGTCCTGTCCATCATCACCCCCAGCTTTGCGCTGGCCTCCCAGAAGGAGCTGTATGACCATTATGTGGCTGTGGCAAAGGCTGTCAGCATTCCTATCATTCTCTATAACATCCCGCCCCGCACCGGCAACAGGCTCCTGCCGGAAACGGTGCAGGCACTATGCAGAGATGTGGATGTGATCGTTGGCGCAAAGGATTCCAGCGGCGACATTGAAAATCTGAAGGCCTACATACGGCTGACGAAGGAGCTGGCAAAGCCCACGGCCATCCTGGCCGGAAACGACGGCGCGATTCTGACTGGTCTGAAAGAGGGCGGCGCAGGCGCCGTGGCCGGACGCGCCAACATCTGGCCCGCAACCATTGCCGGTATTTACAACAGCTTTGTGGCGGGTGACATGGAAGCGGCGCAGGAGGCGCAGGATGCCATTTCCGTTCTGCAAAGCGTGTTCAGATTCGGCAACCCGAACACGGTCATCAAAACGGCCGTTGCGGAGCTTGGGTATCCCGTTGGCCAGTGCCGCCGTCCCTTCAGTTACCTGTGCGAAGAAGGGCTTCGGGCACTGCGTAAGGTTCTGGACGACAACAGAGATTTGAAATAACGAAAAGGAGAAGGACGATATGTTGAATCAGAAACCAATCCTCGGGATCACCATGGGCGACCCCTTTGGCAACGGCCCTGAAATCACGGTCAGCGCCTTGGCAGATCCTGCCATATATGAACGCTGCAATCCTCTGGTCGTAGGGGACATGACCTCCATGGCTTATGCCGTAAAGGTGGCAAAGAAAGTTTCCGGCATTGATCTCCGGCTGAACCGGGTAGAGAGCGTGAAGGATGCCATGTTCCGGTTCGGCACCATTGATGTGCTGGATATGGGTCTGGTTCCTGCAGATGCCATTCCTGATACCAGCGATCTTGACGAGCCGAAGCCCTTTGGAAAGGGTGCCACAGCCCTAGGCGGCGAAGCGGCCTATCAGTACGTGGTCAAGGTGATCCACATGGCGCTGGACGGAGAAATCGATGCTACGGTTACCAACGCTCTGAGCAAGGAAGCCATCAATATGGCCGGCCATCACTATTCGGGTCATACCGAGATTTACGCAGAGGAGACAAAAACCAGCAAATATACCATGATGCTGGCGCATGAAGACCTGCGGGTGGTTCATGTATCCACCCATGTGTCTCTCCGGCAGGCGTGCGATCTGGTCAAGAAAGACCGGGTGCTGGACTGTATCCGGATTGCGAATGCAGGCTGCAAGGCCATCGGCATCCAGGAACCCAAAATCGGCGTCGCGGGGCTGAACCCGCACTGCGGTGAGAACGGCATGTTCGGCACGGAGGAAATCGAGGAGATCCAGCCCGCGATTGACGAGGCCCTTGCGGAGGGAATCAACATCCCCGAAAAGAAGCCCACGCCTCCCGATACCGTGTTCAGCAAGGCGCTGGGCGGCTGGTATGATATTGTGGTTGTCATGTATCACGATCAGGGGCACATTCCTCTGAAGGTCAAGGGTTTCGTATACAATAAGCAGGAGAAGCACTGGGAGGCCGTGGCGGGGGTCAATGTGACCCTGGGTCTGCCCATTATCCGCGCTTCTGTTGACCACGGCACGGGCTTCGGCCATGCCGGCAACGGCCATGCCAATGCGCTGAGCCTGGTGAATGCAATGGACTACGCCATCAAGCTCGCAAACAACAAAACGTAAGGGAGGAGAACACCATGGTATTTCCCAAACTGCAGGAGCTGCTTCCTGACGGACAGGTCTACGAAAATACCCATATGGGGTGCATAGAAGCGTTTCTGCCCACGGGCGGCTTTGAGACTGCCCATGGACCCGGACTGCTGGAGGCCGAAAACGGCGACCTGCTGTGCGTATGGTTCGCGGGCAGCTTTGAAGGCAACGCCGATATCCATATTGTATCCTCCCGTCTGCCAAAGGGGGCGGATCGCTGGGAGCATGTTGTGAACGTTTCCGGCGATCCGCATCGCAGCGAACAGAATCCCAGCCTGTTCCAGAATCCCAACGGTGAAATCTGGGCGCTGTATACAGCCCAGCTGGATCGGGTAGCGGGGAAGGACAATATGCAGTTTACGTCCATAGTACGCCGCCAGACCACCCGTGATTTCGGAAAGACCTGGGAAGCCCCGGAGGTACTGTTCCCCGAGGAGGGCACCTTCTGCCGCCAGCCCATCCAGATCCTTTCCAATGGGCGGTGGATCATGGGCAACTGGATCTGCTCTGACAGTGCCGACGGCCTGGCGGGGGATCCTACGGCCTTCCGCATTTCGGACGATCAGGGTGCCTCCTGGAAAATGGTTATGATGCCGAAGAGCAATGGCCGTGTTCATGCCAATGTGGTGGAGCTGGAAGACGGCAAACTGGCTGCCTTCATGCGCAGCCGCGCTGCGGATCACATTTACATCAGCAGATCCGAGGACTACGGCGACACCTGGACGGAACCGGTGCCCACGGTTCTGCCCAATAACAATTCCAGCATCAGCGCCGTAAAGCTGAAGAGCGGGCGGATCGCCATTGCCTACAATCCCACCCATGCCCCCAATGCAGATCCCAACGGCTGCGCATGGCCGGGTCTGCGCTGCCCTGTGGCAGTTGCCCTGTCCGAAGACGGCGGTGAAACCTGGCCTATGATCCGTTACATGGAGCTGGGTGAAGGCTTCGTGGGATCGGAAAACAGCACCAATAACCTGACCTATGAATATCCGTATATCATGCAGTCCCGGGATGGTATGCTCCATCTGGCCTATGCGTACCGGAACCGCAGCGGTGTCAAGTGGATGTGTTTTTCGGAAGAACAGGTTATGGGCGCCAAGCGGGAAACCACCGGCCGCTACAATCCCACATCCGCGCAAATTCACTGATTCCGGAGAGAGAAGCCATGCAGGAATATGAACTGGGCGGTGAGGCAAACTGCCTGTACTATGTTTCTTCCAAATGCCGCAGCTGGATTCCCGCGAAAACCATTCTGGTTTTCGCGCCGGATTCCGAGGCACGGTCCATTGTGCGTCTTCGCAGTTTTGCAAGAACTTCCGGCTGGCTGAATGCCGCGGAGGAGAACGGCGCTGTACTGATTCTGCCGGTTGCAGAACAGGGGTGGGCACAAGAAAAGTCCCGGCGGGTCAAGCTGCTGCATAAAGCGGTGTGGAAGGACGCATTGAGTCCTGACCCAAGTGAGGTCTTCAGAACGGTCTGGTGCTGGGAAACGTTAATTTTTGCCGTCGGCTATGGGGAAGGGGCGGTCTACGCCGGAAACACCGCCGTGGAGCAGCCAAATGCGTTTGCGGATGTAGCCATGGTCGGCGGGGTGCCGGGCATATATGCGGGCGGCGAGGCGCTATCGGATCGCTGGCTGCTGCCGGATGCCTCTGAAGGCTGGCAGCATAAGAATAAGGACATTCCCGTGGCGGTATGGATGCTTGGGAATATGGATACGGCTGAGGCGGAGCGCTATTTTGCAGCTGCTGCCATAGCTGCGGATCAGGTAAAGGTATCCCGCGGAAGCTTCGGCGCAGACCCGGAAACCACTGCAATGATTCTGCGTGAATTTGATACCCGTGTCCGGTGGAAAAACAGCCCGGACGGCACGCCTGCCCGTCTGAAAACCGAAGCGCAGATGCGAACGGGCGGAGAGTACATTCCGGACAGCGTGACATGGAACGGACATTCCTACAACTTTTTTACCCGGCTGCCGAGAGGCGCGTCCGATGCAAGAGGATTGCCGGTGGTCGTGAGTATGCACGGCCACGGAGAGCCTGCCTGGATGTTCGCCCAGAAAAACGGCTGGCCGGAATTGCAGGATGAGACCAGGGAATTTCTCTTCGTGATTCCGGATTCCCCGGAAAACAGCTGGACGATTTCCGGAGATCATGGAATGCACGCGCTGATGCTGGAGAAGCTGGAAAAGACCTATCATATTGACCGGACAAGGGTATATCTGACGGGCTTTTCCAACGGTGCCATGGCAACCTGCTGGTACGGCACCATGCATCCGGAGCTGTACGCGGCAATCTCGCCCTGGAACAGCCCCTTATGCAGCTTTGAAGAGAAGCTGCTGGAGGGCGGCTGGGAAATGCCCGTGTTTGCTATCAATGGGGATCTGGATCACAAAATGGACGTGCCGAGAAAGTCCTATGGCAAGCTCTTTGAGACCTTCATCCGCCTGAATGGCGGCGTTCCGAGACCCGCGCAGGTGCCCTGCCCATGGAAGTGGAAGCATGATGCCCAGTGGGATGGCAGCAACCGGTATACCGTGGAAGCGGGATACCGGGAGGGCGATCGGATGACGACCTATGAATACTGGAATCCGGACGGAAAACCCAGATTCTGCTTCACGGAATTGAAGGATATGCCCCATGGTGCCATTCACGATGAAGCGCGGGCTGCCTGGATGTTTTTGCGCCGATTCTCCCGTCCGAAGGGCAGTAAAACCGTTGTGGACAGGCAGGAGGCGGAAATGGATCGGAACTTTGCATATCTTTCGCTGCCGGGTGGCGGCGAGGCGGTGATGTTCGTCCCGACCGGCTGCAATTCCTATACGCCGGCTCGCAGCATTCTCCTTTTTCCGTCAAAAGAAAATGCCCCCAATCCAGATGCAGCAAAGGAGTGGCTGTATCGCTCCGGCTGGATCCGTCAGGCGCTTCGGGATAACAGCGTCCTTCTGGCTGTCCCTGCCCAGGGCGTTCCCCGCGACGGGGACACTGTGGATCAGCTTTACCGCCTGACCTGGGGAAAAACCGAAAGCCGGGAATACGGCGACATCCTCTGGAGACCCACTTCCGGGGAAAACGGGAGGCGTCAGGGCTGTGTATGGATGTGGGAGACCCTGTGGCACATCGTCGGCTACGACGACGGGGCTGTAGTGGCCGGGAATGCAGCGGCTGCCCGGCCGAACCATTTTGCGTCCGTCACCCTGATCGGCGGAGCGCCGGATACTTTTCCCGACCCGGAAGTGCAGTCAGACCATTTCCTCGTGTCCAAGGCCGGAAAAAATCCGGATGCAATGAAGGGTGTCAGTGAGGACTATGCCGTCCAGGTAAAGGACGTACCTACAGCGGTATGGTTTGTGGGTACGGAGGATGCAAAGGCACTTTCCTATTTCCGGAACGCGGATAAAATCCCGCCGGATGCGCCGGGAAAGCCGGTGCTGATGGCGGGGCAGAGCAGTGTGCTCTTTGCCAACGGGGAAGAACCGGCGCAGAGGGTTGTTCTGACAAAAGAAAACATCGTCCCCACTCCTGCACAGATCATGGAAGACTGGATGGGGGCGTCCATTCGTTGGAAGAATGGGCCTGACGGGACACTGAAGACTTTCTGGTGGGAAGATCAGGTCACAGAAGGGAAATCTCCCTATGAAAGACATACCTTCCGTGTACCGGGAGAGAGCCGTGACCGCAGCTTCTATGTCTACCGGCCTCAAAATCTGCCTCCGAAGGCGCCGGTTGTGATCACCATTCACGGCCATGGGGAACCGGCATGGATGTTCCTCAGCAAAAACGGCTGGCCGCAGCTGGCAGATCGGGAGGGTATTCTGATCGTATCGCCCCAGGACAACGGTAAGAACCGCTGGTATGGGGAAGCAGATAGTCAGAGCTTTGCCTTCTTGGTTGAGCAGCTTCTGTGGGAGTTTGATATAGACCCGGAGAGAATCTATATTTCGGGCTTCAGCAACGGCAATATGCAGTGCTATGGTGCCGCTGCGGCGCATCCGGAGCTGTTTGCCGCCATGTGGCCCATGAGCCGTGCCGCAGGAGGATCCATGTTCCCGCCGGAGCCGGGACAGATACCGGATTTGGAGCGTCTGCGCCGGCACGGATTGGAAATGCCCATGTTCGGGGTCACCGGGGACAATGACGGATGGATTACGGAGCACCCGGAGGATCCTGCATCCGCGATTTCGGAGACAATAGAAACCCTCCTGAAGCTGGCGGGAACCGAACCGAAAAAGGCGGAGAAACCAAGTCCCATGTACTATCAGCCGGATGAACACCGGGATGCCCGGTGGTATCGGGATAATTTCGGATTCCGGGAAGCAGACCGGTTCGATACGTGGATTTACAAGAATGCTTCCGGAGAGCCGCGCATTGCCATTACGGTCATGAAGAATATGCCCCACGGAACAATCTGGGAGGAAACCGAGGCGGCGTGGGATTTTATGAAGCGCTTCCGCAGGAAAAAGGGCGGAACGATTCAGATGTCCTGACAGGGAAAATTGCAGAAAAAGAGGTTGTCGATGGGAACAGAAAAAAATGTACAAAGTCAGGAACAGCGCCGCACATTAATGCTCAATGAGCCGATCCGGAGGATCATTCCTCAGATGGCCATCCCCACCATCATCGCATTTCTGATCAATTCCATCTACTCCCTGGCGGATACCTATTTTGTGGCCGGCCTGGGGACAAACGCTACAGCGGCAGTCAGCGTCAATTCCTCGCTGGATCAGCTGATTCTGATGTGCGGCTCCATGCTGGCTATGGGCGCCAACAGCTACATCGCCCGCCTTCTGGGAAAGGGCGATGACAGAAAGGCAAACAAGGTTCTGTCCACCGCTTTTTTCATGGCGATAGGCGTTGGCCTGACGCTTACAATTTTCGGCAGTATTTTTATGACGCCTATGGTTCGGCTGCTGGGCGCTACGGCAACCTGTGAGCACTATGCCATCGAGTACGCGACCTATGTGCTGCTGGCGGCGCCCTTTATGGCCGCCAACTTTGTCATGAATCAGTGCCTGCGGTCTGAAGGAAATGCATTTCTTTCGATGATGGGCATGGGGATCGGCGGTATTCTGAATTGCATCCTGGATCCCATTTTCATTACATGTCTGGGGATGGGGGTGGCAGGTGCCTCTCTTGCAACAGCGATCTGCAAGCTGGTGAGCTTTGCCATCCTGATTTTCCCCTATTTGAAAAGGCGGAGTCTGCTGCATCTTTCCATCCGGAACTTCCATATGTCTATGGATATTATGGAGGAAATCATCGGCGTGGGTTCCTCATCCATGTTCCGATCCGGTCTCGCGGTGGTGTCTGCCATTATGCTCAATAAAATCGCGGGGCAGATATCGGATTCCGTGCTGGCGGGAATCGGGGTATGCAACAAGATCATGATGTTCCCCTTCGGGATCATTCTGGGCTTCGGCAGCGGCTTTCAGCCGGTAGCAGGCTTCAACTGGGGGGCGAAGCAGTACCATCGGGTTTCCGAGAGCTATCGCTTTTCTTCCCTGACGGCTACCCTGGGAAGCATTGCTTTGGGTGCGATGCTGTATGTGACGGCACCGGGGATCATCCGTTTGTTTGCCGGGCAGGATCCCCATATGCTGCAAATTGCAACGCTTTGCCTGCGCCTGCAATGTCTGGCACTGCCCATTCACGCATGGGTGGTGGTAGTCAATATGCTCTGCGTCGGTCTGGGCGAGGCAAAGGGCGCGCTTTTGCTGTCCACCGCCCGGCAAGGCACCTGCTTTATTCCCATCGTTGCGCCCATGGGAAAGCTCTGGGGTGCATATGGCCTGGCCGGAGTGCAGGCGGCCGCGGATCTGCTCTCACTGATTCTGGCGGTTCCGCTGGCAGTTCGTATGACGAAGCGAATTCAAAAAATGTGCGCAGTGCAGGAAGCACTTCCGCAGAATATTTAAGGAGACACCGTACAATTCGGCAAAAAGTCTCAGCCAGGATCTTTGCTCCAATTTAAAGTTCCCAAAATGGAGGAATACTGTAATATTTCCCGTTTTTGGAACCGCGGAAGCGGGGCAAAAAGGTAGCTGAGATTTGCAGACGCAATTGTGCAGTGTTGCCGTGACGGTTACGCCCTGCGGGCATCCCAAGGCTTTCCAAAAGCCTGAATACCCGCAGGGCGTTTTATAATTTGTATGTATCAGAAATTCCCGGCGGCGGTGACGAAGCCAACGCCCCACAGCGCGATGCGCAGAATGCCGCAGGCGGCCAGGTGGGCGGGGTAGTAGGCGTAGAACAGCTTGCCCATGCCCTTCCAGGAGCCGCGCTCGCCGTTATACAGCCGCAGCAGCGGGATGGTCAGGCAGGTGCCCAGCTGAACTAAGGCGTAAACCCGGTCGATAAAGAAGAAGTAAACCACTGCATAGAGAAGCGTCCAGAACATCATCCAGAGCATCTGCTTGCGGAAATTACCCCGATAGGTGCCGATGAACAGGATCGCCATGGCGGCGATGCAGCTCCAATCAGAGGGGAAGGTGATGACGCAGACCAGCAGGATGATGACGGTCTTCTGCCACGATTTTAGCTTGTCGCTGTTGTTGACACACAGCAGCACCAGTCCCCATGCCAGCGACCACGCCACGCTGGTCTGGTTGAACACCGAGCTGCGGAAGGGGGTAAAGGAAATCCCGAAGCAGAAATTATAGGCAAAGTGGGAAATGAGCGCCAGCGCGAACAGCCGCCCGGCGTATTTTCTGACATCGTGGGTGTAGTGATAACCCTCCGCGACGAAATACCACATAATGGGCGCGGTGAGCCGGCCGATGATGTGGGCCAGCAGCACCCACCAGACCCGGGAATACCCCGGACAGATCGTCCAGACCAGATGGTCGAGGGTCATGGCGGCAATGGCGATGAGCTTCAGCTGATTGGAGTTTAGCGCGGCCTTTTTCACGGAATCAGTCTCTTTTCGGTCATTTTTCAGATTTCCTCCCGAATTATAGCATTCCACGTGATGAAAAGCAAGCCCTCCGGAAAATTTCCGGAGGGCTTGGCAACTGCTTACATATCGTAAATTCCCATGATCAGGATACCGGCGAAGGTAATGAGAATGCAGGCGTAGTGCTTCCAGCTCAGCTTTTCCTTCAGGAACAGGCGGCTCCACAGGACGGAAACCATGCAGTAGGAAGCAATGATGGGGGCGGCCAGAGCGGAATCGCCGCTGGCAAGGGCGTAGATGTAGGCCAGCTGTCCGGCGGTCTCAAAAGCTGCGCCGACATATTTGGGGCCTTCCGCCTTGGGCAGCAGCTTCTGCTTCTTGATGACGACGGTGTAGACGAAGCTGACGATGCCCGCGATCAGGAAGGTCAGCTCGTAGGCAACGTTGGCGGAATCCTCGTTCAGGGTTTCCAGCACCAGATCGTCGGCGAAGGTTCCCGCTGCGTCCAGAATACAATAGGCAATGGGCAGCGCCAGAGCCAGCCAGGATTTTGCGTACTTGTAATTGGAGGCCTTCTGCCGGGCGGCGCGAAGCGCATCGTCCTCGTTGGCCTCCACAAAGCCGAGACCGATGACGCCGGCACAGGCAAGGAAGATGGCGATGTACTGGGCAATCGCCATTTTTTCGGCGGTGCCGGTGACGATGGCGATGATGGCGACCAGTGCGCCGCTGGCGTTGCAGATGGGGGAGGAAATGGACAGCTCGATGTAGCGAAGTCCCACATAGCCCAATGTCATGGAGCCGATGTACAGCAGGGAAACGGGCAAATATGTCCAGATGACCTGCCAGGAGATCTCTACGCCGCCGACGAAGATCTCAAAGGCGGCATGAATGCCCATGACCACGCCGACGGCCGTGACCATCTTGCAGTGACTGTATTTGTCGGATGCGTCCCGGCAGCCGATCTTGGAAAAGAAATCGGAACCGGACCAGCACAGCAGGGCAATAATGGAAAACCAAAACCAACTCATATTATCTACCTCTTAATCGTAATCTTATAGTGTCACCAGCCCGGCATCCGCCATTTTTTGCAGGCTCATGAGAATGCCGATCTTGGCGTGGTTCCAGGTCAGGCCGCCCTGAAAATACACGGCGTAGGGCGGACGGATGGGGCCGTCTGCGGAAAGCTCGATGGAGCTGCCCTGAACGAAGGCACCGGCGGCCATAATCACCTTGTCACTGTAGCCGGGCATATCGGAGGGGTAGGGGGTGGCGAAGGAATCCACGGGAGCCGCTGCCTGAATGCCCTTGCAGAAGGCGACCATGCCCGCTTCGCTGCCAAGCTCCACCGCCTGAATGATGTCGTGGCGGCTTTCCTCCGCGCCGGGAACACAGCGGAAGCCCAGGGGTTCATACAGACTGGCGGCGAAGATCGCGCCCTTTTCCGCGCCTGCCACCACCGTGGGAGCGAGGAAAAAGCCCTGATACAGCGCGGGCATCAGCCCCAGATTCGCACCGACCTCCTGCCCCAGACCGGGGGCGGAAAGCCGGTAGGCGCACCGGTCAATGCATTTTTTCGTGCCGCAGATATAGCCGCCGATGGGGGCGAGGCCGCCGCCGGGGTTTTTAATAAGGCTGCCCACGGTCATGTCCGCGCCCACGTCGGAGGGCTCGATGGTCTCCACGAATTCGCCATAGCAGTTGTCCACCATGACGGTAACGCCGGGCTTGACATTTTTGCAGAAGGCGATCAGCTCACCGATCTGCTTTACGGAGAAGGTGGGGCGGGTGGCGTAGCCCTTGGAGCGCTGGATGGTGATGAGCTTCGTTTTTTCGTTGATGGCCTTGCGGATGCCGTCATAGTCAAAGCGGCCGTCGGGAAGCAGATCCACCTGCCGGTAGGAAACGCCGTATTCCGCCAGAGAGCAGGGGCTTTCCCGGATGCCGATGACCTCCTGCAAGGTATCGTAGGGCATACCGACAGGGGAGAGCAGCTCGTCTCCGGGCAGCAGGTTGGCGCTGAGGGCGACGGTGAGGGCGTGGGTGCCGCAGGTGATCTGGGGGCGCACCAGCGCGGCCTCGGTGTGGAACACGTCGGCGTAGACCCGCTCCAGATTGTCCCGTCCGAAATCGTCATAGCCATAGCCGGTGGTGGCGGTGAAGCAGGCGGCAGAGACCCGGTTTTTCTGCATGGCCCACAGCACCTTGGCCTGATTGTGTTCTCCGACCTGGTCGATGGCGGCGAAGCGGTCTTTCAGCTTCTCCAGCGTCCGCTCGCCGTAGGCGTACACCCCGGGAGAGATCCCCATGGTTTCGTAAAGCTCCAATAATTCGTCCATATTCAATCCTCTTTTTTTACGTTGTTCAGTATTTCGTCCGCTAAATGATTCAGAACGTCCGGACGGGACACGATCAGCCCCGTTTCCGCCTCGCCGAGTATGAGCAGGGTGTCGCCGGGCTTGATGCCGAACAGCTCCCGTGCCTCCTTTGGAATGACGATTTGACCCCGGTCGCCCACTTTTGCGGTGCCGAAGACCCGCTGCTGATTGATTTTGCCGAGGACATGCTTGCCTCCGGGCATAAAACCGCCTCCAATCACACTTTTCATATTTTTCACACCAACGGATTATACAAAAAACCGTCCCGGTTGTCAATACCGGGACGGAAGAATTTGCGCTTTCAATTTCAGTCTCTTCTGCTGCGGCCGTTTCCGCCGAAGATGACCAAAAGACGCAGAAGCTGGGCTAAAGCGGCTGCGGTGGCGGCGACGTAGGTCAGCGCGGCGGCGGTGAGGGTTTTCCTTGCGCCCTTCTGCTCCTCCTCCGTCAGAAGTCCGCCCTCGTCGATGGCGGCCAAGGCGCGGTGGCTGGCGTTGAATTCCACGGGCAGGGTCACCAGCTGGAACACCAGCGACAGGCCGAAGCAGGCAATGCCCAGATATACGAAGAAATAGGAAACATCTGCCGCATAGGACAGAAGCAGGCCGATGAGGATCAGGGGCATGGCCAGTCTGGAGCCAATGTTGGTGACGGGGATGATGGCGGCCCTCAGCTTGATGGGGGCGTAGCTCTCGGCATACTGCACCGCGTGTCCGGCCTCGTGGCAGGCCACGCCGATGGCGGCGGTGGAGGTGCTGTCGTACACGCCGTCGGACAGGCGGATAACGTTGGTTCTGGGGTCGTAATGGTCGGTCAGATTGCCGCTGATGCGCTCAATACGCACGCCGTACACGCCGTTGGCGGACAGCACCCGCCGGGCGGCCTCCGCGCCGGTGAGATGGCGGGAAGAATACTGCTTGGAATATTTCCGGAAGGTGGAATTGACGTTGGCGCTTGCCCAGAGGGACAGCAGCACGCAGGGAAGAACCAGGACAACATATGTCCAGTCAAAATAATAGTAGGGCATAACGAACCTCCTGACGGGATTGTTTTTCCTTATTATATCCCAAACGCGAAAAAATGGCAAGGCCGGGAGGGGAGAGGTGACGAGAGAATTTTGTGATTTTTTGTCGTGAACGGGAGAAAGACAGGGAATATTCACAAATTATTCATACCGACACGGCCGAATGCTGGTATACTTTCCATAGAGGAAGTCGGAGGTGGGAAAATGAAGGATCCTGTCAAGCGGCGGTACGTTTATCTGATGCTGTCCATATTCGGCGGCATCGGCCTGAGTATCGTGCTGTTTTTCGTCGTTTACCGCTTTAAGGGCGTGGGCGACGCGGTGAACAAGCTGGGAAGTATCCTTGCGCCCTTTGCCTACGGCGGCGTTGTGGCGTATCTGCTGCGGCCATTGTGCAATCTCTATGAGGGGCTGCTCCGGAAGCATCTACCGAAAAAGCTGCAAAAGCTGTCCAACGGACTGGCAGTGGGTCTCAGCATGATCTCGGGACTCCTGATCGTATACGCTCTGATCATCATGATCGCGCCCCAGCTCTTTTCCAGCATTCAGACCCTGTGGCTCAGCCTTCCGGATAAGATCTCCAAGCTGTATGCCTGGGCAATGGCGACCTTCGGGGAGGACGAAAAGCTGGTGTCTTTGTTCAACACCATCTACAATACGGTGAACACCGACCTGCAAAACTGGGCGAACAACACCCTTGCGCCCTACGTTTCCAGCGTGGTGAGCATCGTTTCCGGCGTGGGCAGCAGCGTGTGGAAGGTGCTGATGTTCCTGTACAATCTGCTGATCGGTCTGATCGTGGCGGTGTACCTGCTGTTTAGCAGAAAGAAGTTTGCCCGGCAGAGTGTCCTGATCATCCGCAGCGCCCTGAAGCCCAAGTGGGCAGAGCTGCTGCTGGACGAGGTCGCGTTCATTGACCGGATGTTCGGCGGGTTCATTGACGGCAAGATTCTGGATTCCGCCATCATCGGTGTGCTTTGCTACATCGGCTGCATGATCTTCCGATTCCCCAATGCGCTGCTGGTTTCCGCCGTCGTGGGCATCACCAACGTGATCCCCTTCTTTGGTCCCATCATCGGCGCGGTTCCCTCCACGCTGCTGATCCTGATCGAAAGTCCCATCAAGGCATTTTGGTTTGTGCTTTTTGTTCTGGCACTGCAGCAGCTGGACGGCAATGTTATCGGTCCTAAAATTCTGGGCGACCGCACGGGCTTGTCCAGCTTCTGGGTGCTGTTTACCATCATCCTGTTCGGCGGATTGTGGGGCGTCTTCGGTATGGTCATCGGCGTGCCGCTGTTCGGGGTCATCTATGATACCGTGAAAAAGCTGGTTCGCCGTGGCCTGGACAGAAAGGGTCAGATCGAGGTCTGGGAAAAGTACAAGGCCGACTATCCCGACGATGAACCGAAGAAAACCTGACAAAATTTCACAACGCCGCCGTAAAGCTTCACGGCGGCGTTTTTTCGAGATAACGGTGGAAATCCCGGGAAAGCTGTGGTATACTGACAGAAATGCGTTTTTTGGGGGGAAGAATATGAATTACGCGACGATCAAAAACTGCGACATTGCCAACGGCCCCGGCGTGCGGGTGAGCCTGTTTGTCTCCGGCTGCACCCATCACTGCCCCGGCTGCTTCAACGAGGTGGCCTGGGATTTTGACTACGGCGAACCCTTCACCCAGCAGACCATCGATACCATTCTGGATATGCTCCGCCCGGACTATATCCGGGGACTGACGCTTCTGGGGGGCGAGCCCTTTGAGCCGGAAAATCAGGGGGCGATCGTGGAGCTGCTCCGGCAGATCAAGGGGGAAATGCCCCAAAAGAGCATCTGGGCATTCTCCGGCTACCTGTTTGAAAAGGATATCCTGTCCGGGCGGCTGGGGGATACCCGGGAATACTTAAGCTATCTGGACGTTCTGGTGGACGGCCCCTTTGTGGAGGCAAAGAAGAATCTGTCTTTGCGGTTCCGGGGTTCCGAAAACCAACGCCTGATTGACGTCCCGGCTTCCCTGGCAGCGGGAAAAACCATTCTCTGGCAGGACTGGCAGGGAGAAAAGAGAGGTATGAAATAATGAATCCTGTTCATGTGAAAATCCTGCGTGATGGAGCAAAGCTCCCCACCTACGGCACAGCCGGCGCGGCGGGGGCTGACCTGTATGCCTGCATTGACGCAGCCGTGACCATCCGGCCGGGGGAGACGGTGTTTATCCCCACGGGCATTGCCCTGGAGGTTCCCGAGGGCTGCGCCGGGCTGGTGTATGCCCGCAGCGGCCTTGCCTGCAAACGGGGGCTTGCGCCTGCCAATAAGGTCGGTGTGGTGGACAGCGACTACCGCGGGGAGATCAACGTGGTTCTTTACAACCACGGAAGCGCCCCCCAGACCGTCGAAAACGGCGAACGCGTCGCCCAGCTCCTGATCACGCCGGTTTTGCAGCCGGCCTATGAAATTGCCCAGACCCTGACGGATACGGCCAGAAATGCAGGTGGGTTCGGATCTACCGGGAAATAACTGGCGTTTTTTATAAAATTTTCGTATTGCGAATGTAAAATTTGTGCAAATTTTGTCACTGTACTTTTTTCGCTTCTTTTTTTATAATAATAATGAGCCTGCATAGGGTCTATCTGAAAACCGTCAACACGCCCAAACAGCGGGTCTTTTTCCGCCTGCTGTGCGCCATTTTCCCTTGCAATACACAAAGTATTCCTGCGGAAGAATGGCTTCATCAGGCGAAAAATCCCTCGCTGTTGGTCATATTTCCGGTTTTCAGATAGACCCTGGGGCGACTACGGAAGAGATATTAGGAGTTTCATATGGAGATTTTAAGTGCCATCGTGCAGCTTCTGGGCGGACTTGCCCTGTTCCTGTACGGCATCGAGCTGATGGGCGACGGCCTGAAAAACAGCTCCGGCGCCGCACTGAAACGCGTGCTGGAAAAGGTCACCGGAAATGTTGTGATGGGCGTTCTCACAGGCGCACTTGTCACCGCCGTAATCCAAAGCTCTACCGCTACCATCGTTCTGACGGTCGCCCTGATCGGCGCGGGCGTGCTGAACCTGAAGCAGGCCGTGTCCATCGTTATGGGCGCCAATATCGGCACCACCGTCACAGCACAGATCATCCGCCTCGGCTCCATTCAGTCTGACGGAAGCTGGCTGCTGTGGCTGTTCGATACGGACACCCTGGCGCCCATTGCCCTGATCATCGGCATTGTGCTGCTGATGTTTGTTAAATCCAAGCGCTCCAATACCATCGGCGATATCTGCATCGGCTTCGGCATCCTGTTTGTGGGTCTGAATCTGATGACCAGCGGCGTGGAGCCTCTGGTGGGAACGGATGCGTTTATCGCCTTCGTGGGATTCCTGAATAATCCGCTGTTTGGCATTCTCTTCGGCCTTGTCCTGACGGTCATTGTCCAAAGCTCTTCGGCGACGGTGGGTATGCTCCAGACGGTTGCTTCCGTGCCGGGGGCGGGGATCACCTTTGCCATGGCTTATCCCGTCATCATGGGCATCAACCTGGGCACCTGCGTCACCACGGCTATGGTCTGCTCCATCGGCTCGTCCAAGGACGCCAAGCGGACGGGCGTTGTCCACATCGCCTTCAATACCATCGGAACGGTTCTGTTCCTGATTCTCATGGCCGTCCTGCGGAAGCTGGCGGTATTCGGCGAGGGCTTCTGGGTGCGCAGTGTGGACAGCGGGAATATTGCAAATTTTCAGACGATTTTCAATCTGCTTACCGCCGTGGTGCTGGTTCCGTTTGCGGATCAGCTGGTGAAGCTGTCCATGGTCATTGTCAAGGATGATAAGCAAAAGCAGCTGCGTCATCCGGAGCTGCATACGCTGGACGAAAAGCTGTACAATTCCCCCGCCCTTGCCGTGTCCGTCGCCATCAAGGCCGTAGCGGATGTAGGTACGCTGGCAAAGACCAACTTTGAAAAAGGCTGTCGGATGCTGGAAAAATACGACCCTGCCGTCGCCGATGAGATCGATGCGGACGAGGACTGCATCGACGAGTTCACGGACAGGGCAGACCGATTCTTCATCGGCTTGTCCAAGGCGGTGGAAACGGAGTGGGACGACCGTCAGCTGGATATGCTGATGCAGACGGTGCCCAATTTTGAGCGTATCGGCGACTACGCCACCAATCTGGTGGAGCTGTCCCAGCGGCTGGTTGCGGATAACGCAACCTTCTCCGACATGGCAAAGCGGGAGCTGAAACTGATTTTTGCCGCCGTCAACGAAATCCTGACCGTCACAGTGGACGCCTTTGCCAAGGGCGACAACGAGGCCGCCAAGCGGATCGAGCCGCTGGAGGAAACCATTGACGACATGGTGATGATCCTCCGGGATCGCCACACCAAGCGCTTAAAGAGCGGCGCCTGCTCCGTGGGCAGCGGCCTGGTGTTCATGGAGACGCTGACCTATCTGGAGCGTGCCTCCGATCAGTGTTCCTCCATTGCCGTGATGATGCTGGCGCGGAACAACGAAAGCATCCTGCAAAACCATTATGACTATCTCCGGGAGATCCACGCGGGGAATGACGCCGCCTACGCTGCGGAAAAGGAACGCCGCCGCGAGCAGTATATCAAGCCTCTGAAAGAGACCAACTGAGTTGGTAAAAGCCCTGAAAGCCAAGGCTTAACAGTCGTAAGGAACTATAAGTCTTGTGGTTCGGGCAGAGAACGGTGTGACCGTGAAGGTCACGCCGTTTTTCTGCGTCCAAGGG
>ERZ808252.467-NODE-467-length-39135-cov-39.706960_pt1 | contig 39135 bp, 33 predicted proteins | sample MGYA00521242_ERZ808252 | MGnify/ENA primary metagenome ERZ808252 (study PRJEB31516, sample SAMN03275581) | gut metagenome | biome: mammalia-associated habitat; material: feces | host: Papio cynocephalus | place: Kenya | collected 2012-08-07 ...
GATAGGGGAATCGAACCCCTATGCCAAGATTGAGAATCTTGTATCCTAACCATTAGATGAATCCACCATAAAGTTCTCACGATACTATCTTTGCGGAAGCTGGGGGATTCGAACCCCCGGTACGATAAACTCGTACGGCAGTTTAGCAAACTGCTGGTTTCAGCCACTCACCCAAACTTCCCTTCCGGTAGACATACCGCGGCGTTTTCTCTCAAACGCGGTGCAAAGGTACCGCGTTTTTTTTTATCCGCCAAATATTTCTGAAAGTTTTTTGTGACAACACTTCATTTTTCCCTTTTTCCTTTATAGTCATCCTAAAAGTGTGAGATTTGTGGCTGTTTTTCTTGCGTTTCTCAACTTTTTTCACGAATATTGCACCACAAATAAAACTGTAGCGTATGGTTATCATGACAAGAAGAATTGTATTGCTTGTTGTTCTGTGGTGTGTGTCACAGGCAAGTGTGCTGGCCAAAAACCATGAAGTGATGCCAAAGGAGAATCCGGCTGACTCTCTGGACATGGTGTATACCAAGGGCTTGCTGAACTTTGGAACGGAAGCCCCTGACTTTGTCTTTACAGCTGAGAATGGGGAAAAATGCACATTGTCCAGTTTGCGTGGCAGAACAAAAAGCGGCATGCGAAAACCAGGGAAATGGGTTGTTCTTGACTTTTGGGCTACATGGTGTCCTGACTGTCGCAAGGAAATACCAATGATGAAAACCATTTATAAACGTTTCTCTGACAAAGTGGAGATAATCGGTGTTTCTTTTGACACGGACAAGAACAAGTTCGATAACTTTGTCAAATCTCAAGGAATCGAGTGGCTTCAATACAGCGAGTTTGTCAAGTGGAAAGATTCAAAGATTTCCAAGCAGTATAAAATCCGCTGGCTTCCAACCATATATCTCATTGCCCCGGATGGGAAAGTGGCCTATACAACCGTGTGCGCAGAAAATCTGATGAAAAGGCTTGAGGCACTTGATAAGGAAGAAAAGTTGGCCACCCGTTGACAAATGGCAATGTTTGCACCGTCCAAGCATACCATTTGGAGCTGTACCTCTAACCTGTTGCCATGGCGTATTTTGACTTACAATCATAATGCTTTTGCCTGTTTATGACACGTCCATGGTGCGTAGAGTCTCCATAAATTATTTTATAAGTTGTGGGATTAGTCTGTGTACTGGTCTGCCAAAAGGTCTGTATTGGCTTGCGGAACGGACTGTTTCGCCAGGCGGAACGGACTGTTTCAGAGGGTGAAACGGACTGTTTTGTGCTGCAACATGGACTGAATGATGAGCCAGAAGCGACCGTTTCTCTGCATACTATCATCTTGTTTGTCCAGGTTGGCCCTTGGCTTTCGGCGCTGAAAGCCCTTTCGTTTCAGCCAGATGGGGCAGTCTTGGCCAAGCCTGTAAGAAAGTTCTTGCAGCTAAGGTTTGACGTCACACCCTCAATCTTGGTTGCCTGTCAGTTTCCTTTCCATGTAAAAGGGATTTGTCAACTTTTGGTAGTATGCGTCACCAATGGTCATTTCCTGCTGTTCAAAGTCACAAGGTTCCTTGCTGAAACACAGTAGCAGGCGTTTGGGAGATTTCCGTTCTGAGGTACGGACAGAACAAGACTTCATGCAAAACATTCCAGCCACGGCCACTGCCTGTTCCATTTTCTCCCTTTCTGTTGTCGGGATGATGACCGACAGCGTCCCATGCGGGCGCAGCATTGCCTTGGATAGTTGGAGCAATGTGGTGTAGGTGAGGCTCACAGTGTGCCTGGCCTGTGTGCGCCGACTTTCAGGGCAAGTGAGAGACTGGCTAAAAAAGGGCGGGTTGCATACTATGGCATCGTACACAGCCAGTCCTGCTTGCTTTGCATGTTCTTGAAATGACTGGCAGGAAATGCTGACTCGACTGCTAAATGGTGAGCTTGTGACATTCTGTTGAGCCTGGCTTGCTGCAACGGGGTCAATCTCTATTCCGATAACCTTAGCCTCGGGAAGTCGCTGAGCCATCATTATAGCAATGAGGCCTGTGCCTGTGCCAACGTCAAGAATGTGTTGCTTAGTGCCCTGGCTGGCATACGCCCAGGCACCGAGCAACGTTCCGTCTGTTCCCACTTTCATTGCACACTTGTCCTGCCAAATGGTGAATTGCCTGAACGAAAAAGACGATGTTCCCATTTAAGAATAGAGCTGCTTCAGAAAAATCTCAGCCCTTGTCAGGTCGTTTGGCGTGTCAATGCCTATGGTTTCGATGTTGGTAATGCCGACCTTGATTCGGTACCCCTCTTGCAGCCACCGAAGCTGTTCCAGGCTCTCCGCTTTCTCTAAAGCACTTTGTGGAAGTTGCGTTATCTCGCGGAGTATGGGCACTCTGTAGGCGTAGATGCCAATGTGTTTCAAGAATGGATAGGCCGAGGGCCATTCCGCGCGGTCAGCGCCTCTTACAAAGGGAATCACACTGCGGCTGAAGTACATGGCATATCCATGATTGTCTACTGCCACCTTTGGCGAGTTGGGATTCTCTATGGCAGCCATGTCGTGACCAAAGGGCATGGCCAGCGTGGCTATCTGCGCCTGCTCATCTTCAAAGCATCGGCAGACTGTGTTGATTTGCTCTGGTGTGATAAAAGGCTCGTCACCTTGAATGTTGACCGCTACATCGAAAGTGCGGCCGATATGGTCAAGTGCCTCGTTGATGCGGTCTGTTCCGCTACGGTGAGAGACTGAGGTCATCACGGCCCGTCCCCCAAACGCTGTCACGCAGTCATAGATGCGCTGGTCATCTGTGGCCACCCACACCTCTTCAAGAATGTTTTTCACTTGATGGTACACACGCTGAATCATTGGCTGGCCGCCCAGAATAGCCAGGGGCTTGCCCGGAAAACGTGTCGAGGCATAGCGGGCAGGAATGATACCTATAATTTTCATGTTTATAATGCTTTGTCTTTAGTTTTCGTTGTCAACAAGCCTGTAAGCGTATGCATTTTTCATCCCCGTGCATCCAAGGTACGTGGCCCTTGTTCCGCAGATGACAATTTTGCGGTTCCATAACTCGGGGTGGCTTTCCATGTTCAGTGCTGCCCTCATGGACTTGGAATGGGTGAGGCAGACGGTAAACAGGTCTTCATCCGTGTCATAAATGAAGTTGTCTACATCCACTTTTTCATCGGCAATGACGATGGCCGTACTTCCCGCGAAAGGCGGATAGAAATCAGCATTTTCCATAGACTTGGTAGCCGAGGCCACAATGTATCCGCAGACACAAACCTGTTCACCCTCGGCTTTCCACTGTGCCTGTCTAACCGTGACGAATGTTCCAGGAATGCTGTTGCCGTTAATACTGCCCGGCGTCTCTTCTCCCTGTTCTGCCTCCTGTTCTTGTTCCTCTGCCACAACCGCTTTCTCGCAGGCTGAAAGCAGGAAGAGAAAGATGGCGAGGAAGACACTGATTGGTGCTCTCATGTTCAACATTTTAAAGTTCATCTTTTAAGAAGCGGCCTGTCTCGCCAATGCCACTTTTCACCACATCTTCAGGTGTTCCGCATACGAGAACCTTTCCGCCTTTCCGGCCGCCGTCCGGTCCCATGTCAATGATGTAGTCTGCCTGTTTGATAACATCAAGATTGTGTTCAATGATGATAACCGTGTTTCCGCGGTCTACAAGTTTTTGGAGAACATCCATCAGAATGCGGATGTCTTCAAAATGGAGACCTGTGGTTGGCTCGTCAAGTATGTAGAGGGTTTTCCCTGTGTCACGTTTGCTGAGTTCCGTAGCAAGCTTCACGCGCTGGCTCTCGCCCCCCGAAAGTGTTGTTGACGGCTGCCCCAGTTTGATGTATCCCAGCCCGACATCCTTCATGGTTTTGATTTTTCTGAGAATGTCGGGGATGTTCTCGAAAAACTCCACCGCATTGCTGATGGTCATGTCAAGCACATCAGCAATGCTTTTGCCCTTGTATCTCACCTCAAGCGTTTCCCGGTTGTAACGCTTGCCATGGCACACCTCGCAAGGCACCATCACATCTGGCAAGAAATTCATCTCGATGGTCTTGTAGCCATTGCCCCCGCACGCCTCGCACCGTCCACCCTTGACGTTGAACGAGAAGCGCCCTGGCTTGTACCCCCTTATTTTGGCTTCTGGAAGTCCTACAAACAATGAGCGGATGTCACTGAATACGCCCGTGTAAGTGGCTGGATTCGACCGTGGGGTCCGTCCAAGCGGAGTTTGGTCGACGTTGACTACTTTGTCAATATTCTCAATTCCTACAATCTCTCTGTAAGGCAACGGCTTTTTGGCAGACCTGTAGAAATGCTGGCTTAGGATAGGTTGCAGCGTGTCATTGATGAGTGTGGACTTTCCTGAACCGCTGACCCCCGTGACAACAATCATGCAGCCCAGTGGAAATGTCACGTCAATGTCTTTTAAGTTGTTGCCCGTTGCCCCCTTGACTGTCAGTGTCTTTCCGTTACCCGAGCGTCGCTGTGAGGGTAGCGCAATTGTCCGTTCGCCGTTGAGAAACTGTGCGGTTAGCGTATGCCGGGTCAGCATTTCACCCGGTGTGCCTTGAAACACAACATCACCGCCGTTGCGTCCGGCCCCGGGACCGATGTCTACAATGTAGTCGGCGGCCAGCATCATGTCTTTGTCGTGTTCAACAACTATCACAGTGTTCCCCTCGTCGCGGAGCGTTTTCAGAGAGTGAATCAGACGCTCGTTGTCCCTCTGGTGCAGTCCGATACTGGGCTCGTCAAGAATATAGAGCACATTAACCAGCCTGCTTCCAATCTGTGTGGCCAGGCGTATGCGCTGGCTCTCGCCGCCCGACAGGCTTGATGACTGCCGGTTGAGTGACAGGTAGTCAAGGCCCACATCAAGCAGAAAAGAAATGCGCGAACGTATCTCTTTAAGTATCTCATGGGCAATGTGCCGCTGCTTGCTGTCAAGATGCTCTTCAAGATGGTTAGCCCATTCATGCAGCTCACGGATATCCATGTCGGCCACTTCGGCGATGTTCTTGTTCCAAAGTTTGTAGGAGCGTGCCTCTCTGTTAAGGCGTTCGCCGTGACATTCTGGACAGGTGCATACAGCCAGAAACTGGTCGGCCCATTTCTGACTGGCAGCAGAGTCGTCGCTGTCCATTACATTGCGCAGATATCTCACCACACCGTCAAATTCAATGAAATAGTCACTTGATGTGTGAACAAGTTCCTTTGGAATACGTACTTTCTCCAAAGAGCCGTAAAGAATCTCGCCAAGAGCGTCGCCCGGGATGTCGTTAATTGGGGTTTTGAGTGTGCAGTCATGTTTTTGGAGAATGGCATTGATTTGCCAAAACACCATTTGGCTCTTGTATTTTCCCAAGGGAACAATGCCGCCTCCATAGATGCTCTGCTTGCGGTCAGGGATAATCTTGTCAAGATCAATCTCGTTGATGTAGCCCAGTCCCTTGCAGCGCGGGCAGGCACCTTGTGGCGAGTTGAACGAGAACAGGTTGGGTGCAGGGTCATTGTATGCTATGCCAGTCGTGGGGCACATCAGCCTTTTGGAAAAATATTTCACCTTGCCTGTCTCGTAATCCGCAACCATGATGAGACCGTCACCCTGCCTCATAGCCGTTTCCACGGTGTGCTTCAGGCGCGAGGTTGAGGCATCCGACTGCTCCTCAACTTTCATCTTGTCAACAACCACTTCGATGTCATGGTTCTTGTAACGGTCGGTTTTCATTCCCCTCACCAGTTCTTGTATCTGTCCGTCAACACGCACGTAAAGATAACCTTTTCGGCGCAGACTTTCAAACAGTTCGCGATAGTGCCCCTTACGCCCTCGCACCAAGGGTGCCAGTATCATAATCTTCCGCCCTCTGTAATCGGTGGCAATCATCTCAATGACCTTTTCCTCGGTGAACTTCACCATTTTCTCCCCTGTGGCATAGCTGTAAGCTGTTGCAGCACGCGCATAGAGCAATCTTAGGTAGTCGTAAATTTCTGTGGTGGTACCAACGGTTGAGCGCGGGTTTTTATTGGTAGTTTTCTGTTCTATGCTGATGACTGGGCTCAAACCTGTAATGTTGTCAACGTCAGGACGTTCCATTCCGCCGAGAAAATTGCGGGCATAGGCTGAGAAAGTCTCAATGTAACGCCGCTGTCCCTCGGCAAATATGGTGTCAAAGGCTAGGGATGACTTGCCTGATCCGGAGAGTCCTGTAATCACAGTGAGACTGTTGCGTGGAATGGTCACATCAATGTTTTTCAGGTTGTGAACCCTCGCCCCCCATACCTGTATAAGGCCTCTGTTTTCCGTGTTCTCTTTCATTACTCCTGCTCGTTGTAGTCTGTCAGCACATTCACATCGCGCTTTATCTCATACTTGCGCCCATCGGCCCCCCTGGCTCTCACTAATACATAATAGACGCCAGCCTTCACTTTGCTGCCATGATAGTTTCCGTCCCACCCACCGTTAATGTCAGTCCACTCGTAGAGCTTTTGCCCCCAGCGGTTGAAGATGTAGGCATGGAAGTCCACAATGCTCTTGTGGTTGCTCTTGGCACGGTAAATGTCGTTGATACCGTCACCGTTGGGCGAGAAAGCATTGGGCATTTCAAGCAGGCTGTTGCTGATGCTGATTCGAATGGTGGAAATCAGTTCCGGTTCACTTTCTGCATCATAAGTTACATAGAGCGAGATGGCTGTGGTGCCCGACTCGCGAAAGTCATACGTTGTCTGTTCTTCATATCTGATAAGATAAGGCTCGGTGCTGCCCTCCTTCACAAAGCGCCACTCGTACGATGGAATGGCCTCGCCCAAGTCTTCCGGGTTGGCCTTGAACGTCACTTCTAATGGCGCTTGAGCATCGTTGAGCACGTCTGTTGTAGAGAGGCTTTCGCCGTCAATGACATAATAAGCCGTGGGTACAAAGCCAGCCTGGACACAGACAGGCAAAAGAGACAGCGCAACCAGCGCACAAGAATGTATTGTTCTCATGTAGCCAGATGTCAAGTGGTTATTCTTCATCATTAAGTACGCAACTATAATATAACATATAAATAATGTGTAAGTCTACAGACGTTTGGCATTTTTTTGATACGTGCTTCTGCTCCTTTATCTATCTTTACGCCTTGCCTTTACTAACCGTGCATGCCCGAGCCTCACTTTTTAATTTAATCAAAACCATACAAAAGGAAAGAAGCGCATTAGCCAAGTCAAATGCTTGCCAGCGCCTGCTTATTTCTGCAAAATTACGCAATATAGTTGATTTATCCACGCTTTTTCAGTAATTTTGTGGGCGGTATTGACCGATACGAACAATTTTGAGTACCTACTTGAACAAAAAACAGAAACGAATGGCGAACCGCACAAGTCTTTCCTTTGTCCGCCGTGCTGTGACAGGTCTGCTATTGCTGGCTGTTACCGCTGTCCAGCCGTTGGTGGCGCAAACCACCAAATGGCGTGACATGCACAAAGTGAAAAAAAAGGAGACCATTTTTGGCATAGCCCAAAAGTATGGACTGACAACGGCTGAACTGATGGATGCCAACCCGGAAATGAAGGTTGAGGGCTATTCCTTGAAAAAAGGTGACTATATCTTCATACCATTTGCCAAAGCTCCTGTCGCCGTAGCCTCAGCCCCATCAACCACTGAACTTGGAAACTTGCGCCACCGCGCCATCCGTGTTGGAGTATTGCTTCCACTGCACAACGTCAACGGAGACGGGCGGCGCATGGTGGAGTATTACCGTGGCATACTGATGGCCTGCGACAGTTTGAAGGCAGAAGGCATCTCTGTTGACGTGTATGCCTGGAATGTGACGGAAGACACAGACATCAGCAAAGTGCTAAAAGACCGCAATGCAGCACAGTGCGACCTGTTCATCGGTCCACTCTATTCCAAGCAGGTGGGACTGCTGGCACATTTTGCCAAGGAGCGTAACGCCAAAGTGCTCATCCCATTCAGCATTACCGCCCCCGAGGTGAACAGCAATCCTTGCCTGTACCAGGTGTATCAGGATGGCGGAGAATTCAACGAAGCGGTCATCAACCGCTATGTTGAGAAATTTCCTGGGTGCCACACCGTCTTCATTGACTGCAACGATACGACCAGCAGAAAAGGGGTGTTCACTTTCGGTCTCCGCAAAAAGCTTGGCAGAACAGGCCAGACCTATTCCATCACCAACCTCAAGTCGTCTGAGACTGTGTTTTCCAAGGCGTTCAGTCGCACAAAACCCAATGTCGTGGTGCTCAACACAGGACGGTCGCCAGAACTTAACGTGGCCTTTGCCAAGCTCAACAATCTGACCACAGGTAACAGCCAGTTGGACATCACACTGTTCGGATATACAGAGTGGATGATGTACACCAAGTTCAACCTTGACAACTTTTATAAGTACAATGTCTACATACCGGCTGCATTCCACACGAACATGCTGTCTTCACAGACGAGGCGCATCATACAAAAATACCGTTGGAATTTCCATGCAGACATGATGCAGGCTCTTCCGCGTTTTGCCATCACAGGGTTTGACCACGCCTATTTCTTTCTAAAGGGTATGCACCTGTACGGAAACAGTTTTACCGGTGCGCCAGGCACTGTCGGCTATAAGCCAATCCAGACCCCGCTGAAGTTCGAGCGTGTGGCTCCAGGAGGAGGGTGGAAGAACCGCAGTGTGCTGTTAGTCCACTACCTGCCAAGCCACCGCATGGAGACACTGTCTAACTGACCCTTGAGCGCGATAACGATTGCAGATAATAAAAAGACACCGCTAAAATGACAAATACCTTTCGTTTGAAGTCAGTTTCCGCAGCATTGCTGCTGTGTCACCTTACAGCCCAAGCACAGATTGGCGAATACCGTAACGAACTGTCTCTTGGTGTGAATGGCGGATATGTGATGAGCACAGTTGGCTTCAATCCAGACATTCCACAGAAAGCGATGGGTGGGTTGACAGCCGGTTTTACCGCCAGATACACATGCGAAAAGTATTTCAAGAGCATCTGTGCACTTGTTGGCGAAGTCAATGTCATGCAGGCAGGATGGAAAGAGAGCATACTGACAGCTGATGACCAGCCTGTGGTCAACTTGCTGACTGGGCAGAAGGAGGCCTACGAGCGTCAGTTGACCTATGTTCAAGTTCCTGTGTTTGCCAGGATGGGGTGGGGACGCGAGCGCAAGGGCCTCCAATTTTTCTTTCAGGCCGGACCGCAGATAGGGATCTTCCTTGGGGACAAGGTGAAGAAGAACTTCAATTATGGCGACCGCAACATTGACGACCGTGTGGGAGTGATGCAAGAGGCACCGCAGGACACCATGGCTATTGAACGCAAGTTTGACTACGGCATAGCAGCTGGTATGGGCTTGGAATACTCACACCCCAAACTGGGGCACCTGTTGCTGGAGGGACGCTACTACTATGGCCTTGGAGACATCTATAGCAACTCCAAACGTGACTTCTTCGGACGGAGCAACCTTGGAAGCATCATCGTCAAACTTACATATCTCTTTGATGTTGTCAAGAGCAGCAGCCTCAAAATAAAATAATCCACAAAACAATAACAATTATCAATAAAAGCAACAACTATGTTTGAAGGACAACCGAAAGGTCTTTATGCGTTGGCATTGGCCAACACGGGTGAGCGCTTTGGCTATTATACCATGCTTGCCGTCTTTGCACTGTTTCTCAGAGCCAACTTTGGACTCACCCCGGGAACAGCGGGCTTCATTTACAGCAGTTTTCTAATGTTAGTCTATTTCCTGCCATTCTTTGGTGGCATGCTGGCCGACAAGTTTGGCTTTGGCAAAATGGTGGTCAGTGGCATTGTCATTCTGTTTGCTGGTTATCTGCTGCTGTCTGTCCCTCTAGGTGGCAACCTCTTCGCACTGGTGGTGATGATGGCCTCGCTTATTCTGATTGCCATTGGAACAGGGCTGTTCAAAGGCAACCTTCAGGTGATGATAGGCGACCTTTACAATGCTCCTGCATATGCAGACAAGCGCGACTCTGGCTTCTCCATCTTCTATATGGCCATCAATGTGGGTGCTCTTTTTGCTCCTACGGCTGCTGTCAAAATCATGGAGTGGGCCCAAGCACACCTTGATGTGTCGGAGAACGACTCCTATCATTTTGCCTTTGCAGTGGCTTGTGCCTCACTTATACTTTCCATTGCTATATACTACATTTTCCGCTCAACTTTCCGCCATGTCGAGGGTGGGCAGAAAGATGCCCTAAAGGGTGGCGGGGCTGTTGCTGAAGAAGAACAGCTGTCTCCGTCCGAGACCAAGGCGCGAATAGTTGCCCTGTGCCTTGTCTTTGCCGTAGTCATTTTCTTCTGGATGGCTTTCCATCAAAACGGACTTACACTCACCTATTTTGCCAATGAGTTTACCGTGAAAAGCGTGCAAGGGTTACAAAGCATGGCGTTCGACGTGCTCAACCTCGTGGCAGTCATCCTCATTGTTTATGCGCTATTTGGCATTTTCCAGAGTAAGACGGGTAAAGGGCGCAGCCTCGCAGCAACCATTCTTGTTGCTTGTGCTGGCTTCCTTGCATGGCAGTATTGCAACACCGGCGCCCCCATGGCCATTTCTGCTCCTATATTCCAGCAGTTCAATCCGTTCTATGTCGTGGCACTGACACCTGTCAGCCTGGCAATCTTTGGCGCGCTGGCCAAACGGGGCAAGGAACCCTCGCCCCCTCGCAAGATTGCCTATGGCATGCTGGTGGCCGCTGTGGGATTTGGTGTGATGGTGGTAGGCTCGCTGGGATTGCTTACCCCAAACGCCCAGGCTGCGGCCGGCGATAGTGCCACTCTTGTGTCCGTCAACTGGCTCATCAGCACCTACCTTGTCTTGACCTTTGCCGAGCTCCTGCTCTCACCAATGGGTATCTCGTTTGTGTCAAAGGTGGCTCCTCCCAAATACAAAGGCATGATGATGGGCGGATGGTTTGTTGCCACAGCCATTGGCAATTTTCTGGTCAGTGTTGGCGGCTTCCTCTGGGGTGACCTGCCGCTTTGGACAGTCTGGACTGTGTTTATCGTGCTCTGTCTGCTTTCGGCTCTCTTCATGTTTGCCATGATGAAGCGTCTGGAAAAGGTTTGCTAAAAACAAGAAGCGTATCCGGGTGATGATTGACACATCCATATTTCACGGAAAAACAGCCGCTTACTATACACTGGGATGCAAGCTGAATTTTTCCGAGACCTCTACCTTTGGCCAAATGCTGTCCGAGTTGGGAGTGCGGACAGCGGCCAAAGGTGAGCGGGCCGACCTGTGCTTGATTAACACCTGTTCGGTGACTGAGGTGGCTGACCATAAATGCCGGCAGGCCATCAGGCGTTTTGCCCGCCAAAATCCGGGCGCCTTTGTCGTTGTCACAGGCTGCTATGCCCAACTTGAGCCGCAGCAGGTAAGTGGCATCGAAGGTGTGGACCTTGTGCTTGGTGCCAATGAAAAAGCCAACCTCATCCAGTTTCTTACCGATAAATGGTCGGCCTCATTGCTAGATTGCCAGCACGGCAGTCTGCACCAGCATCACACCGTCGGCCTAAAGGACATCAAGACTTTTGCCCCGAGTTGCTCAAAGGGCAGCAGGACAAGATATTTTCTGAAAGTCCAGGATGGATGCGACTATTTCTGTACCTATTGCACTATTCCCTTTGCGCGTGGCTTCAGCCGAAACCCGACTGTCAGTTCGCTTGTTTCCCAAGCTGAGCAAGCAGCCGCTGAGGGGGGCAGGGAAATTGTGCTGACAGGTGTGAACATCGGTGACTTTGGAAAGTCAACGGGAGAGACGTTTCTCGACCTTGTAAAGGCCCTTGACACCGTTGAGGGGATAAGCCGCTACCGAATCAGCAGCATTGAGCCTGACCTGCTCACCGATGATCTGATAAACTACTGCGCCGGTAGCCAGCGGTTTATGCCCCACTTCCATATCCCCCTGCAGAGTGGAAGCGACAAGGTGCTTCAGCTCATGCACCGCCACTACAACACGGCACTCTTTGCCAGCAAGATAGCAACCATCAGGCGGCTGATGCCTGATGCTTTCATAGGAGTAGATGTTATGGTGGGGTGCCGCGGAGAAACACCTGATTGCTTTGAGGAGACTTTTCATTTTCTCAGCGACCTCGATGTAACCCAGCTCCATGTGTTTCCATATTCCGAACGCCCCGGTACAGCTGCCCTCCGCATACCCTACACTGTTGACGACCGGGAGAAGCGGTTGCGCAGTCACAGGCTTTTGGAACTGTCTGACAAGAAAACACTGCAATTTTACAGCAGACACACAGGACTGGACATGGACGTACTGTTTGAGAAAGCACCGCGAGGAAAGGCCATGCATGGTTTCACGCCAAACTATATCCGGGTAGAACTGCCTGTTGCGCAGGCCAGGCCCGAGTATGACAACCAGATTATGCGTGTGCATCTAGGCGGACTGAACGCCAAGAAAGACGCTCTAACAGTCAAAGAACTTGTTTGAAAACAATAAAAATAGAGGAAATGGATAAACTGGCCATTGTCATACTCAACTGGAATGGAGCCAAGATGCTGTCAAAATACCTTCCTTCTGTACTTGAACACTCTGAAGGACAGGCTGTTGTCTATGTTGCTGACAATGCTTCAACCGACCATTCTGTTGATATGCTGAGGTCAGACTTCCCCTCTTGCCGGCTAATACTATTAGACAAGAACTGGGGATTTGCCGAGGGCTACAACCGCGCATTAGCACAAATAGATGCCACCTACTATCTCTTGCTGAATTCGGATGTAGAGACCACCCCGGGCTGGCTCACACCCTTGCTGTCTTTCATGGACAGCCACCCCGATGTCGCGGCTTGCCAGCCCAAGGTGAAGTCGGCTGTCTGCCATAATTCCTTTGAATATGCCGGCGCCTGCGGTGGCTTCATTGACCGCTATGGCTATCCTTTCTGTCGCGGCAGGCTGTTTGACACTGTAGAACATGACCGGGGACAGTATGACACGGCCATTCCAGTGCTCTGGGCTACCGGTGCGGCCCTGCTCGTCAGGTCTGCAGACTATTGGCTGGCCAATGGACTCGACTCTCGCTTTTTCGCCCACAACGAGGAAATAGACCTCTGCTGGCGATTGGGCATCATGGGGCGCAAAGTGTATTGTCTGCCCGGTAGCTGCGTCTACCATGTTGGCGGAGGAACACTGCCCAAGGGCAACCCGATGAAGACCTACTTGAACTTTCGCAACAATTTGCTAATGCTCTATAAGTGTCTGCCTGAAGAGGATTTGCGGCATGTCATGCGCATAAGATGTCTGCTTGACTTCGTAGCTGCACTGAAAATGCTGTTGGCAGACCGAAACGTGGGCGACTTCAAGGCTGTACTGAAAGCCCGTCGGGATTTCAAGGCAATGAGAAATCTTTTTACTGATGACCGCAGACAAATACAGGGAAGCCGCAAGGGCTCCCCTGTAAGTGGCATATTTTGCCAATCTCTGCTTTGGCAGTATTATGCCAAAGGGTGCAGGACATTCTCTGACTTGCTGAAGAGAAAGGGAATGTACATGTCCTAAGTACCTTACTGCTTCACGATACGGACTTCTGGCTGAGCGTCACATTCCCTTTTCCATGCATCGAGGTAGGCAAACCATGACGTGCTGTCATGATAGCCGAAACTCTCGTTGTCAGAACCAAAGGTGATAAAGTAGTCCATGTCTTGCTTGATGTTGCCAATAACAAAAGGATAGTTATCCTTGGTTGGCGGCAGTTCCCTGACAACGTTTTTCGCCGGAATGCAGATGCCAAGGCCAACTGTTTCACGCTTGTGCCCGGCCGAATCTTTCTCAGACACTGGCCAGTCTGTCCCCCAGCAGCCGCGTAGGCCCTTGTGGTCACTGTGCTCCACGGAGTTCTTGACGTTGATGATGCCCGTGGCAAACCGGAATTCATTCACAGGCCTGTCAAAATGGAGGCTGACTGCGCAATCGCGCCGGCCTGCATAGAGTGTGTAGCGCGTGGTCATGTCAATGCGCTTCGACGAGGGGGGGAGCGGCGCGTTCCATCCCTTGTCCACCACTTCGACGATTGTCCGCAAAGGCCCCCTTGACACGATGCTCAGCGTGCGGTGCTCTACGTCTTTTAGCATTGTTGGGGCCTTGCCATCCCATCCGCGCACGGTGCCAAGGCCCAGCGTCTCGCCTACCCACAGTACATCGTCACCCAGACCGTTTGCTTTCTGTTCACGGTCAGGGTAAAACTGGGTCTGCCTCAGCTCAAGTCCTTTGTTAACCTTGCCGTAGATGTCAACTGTCTGCCTGTGGTCAAAGTAGATGCGATAGGCCACCAACTCGTTTTCAAAGGCCGGACCGTGATGGTGGAGCATCCAGTACGGATTGGTGCCATTGTCAACAGTCAGGCTGCTGATATACAGATTCTGCTTGTTGCTGCTCTTTATCTTTTTGTTTGAAATCAGCATTTCTGCATACACTTTAGGCTCGTATGTCCTTGGAGCACCTTGGCTGTCGAGCGTAACGGTGAATGTTGTTTTTTCACGCTTGCACAAGTCGGTCATGAAGCACAGCTCGTCAAAAGCACCATCTCCGTCAAGGTCGTCCAACTGCGAGGCTATCTCTGTCCCACTGGCCGCAGTGACCTGCGCCGACTTGACATCGAGTCCAAACTGGCTAAGCCGGATTACTACGGGGACGGCCTGGCGCGGTACATCCAGAGGATTGTTTACACTGACAGTCAATGTCTGCTGGCAGAAGCCAGCAATTTGGCAGACTCCCAAAAGCAGAGTAAGAAAGATACGCTTCATAGATGTTCTTGATAATCATGTTGTTTTTACTTAGAACAAAAGTAACCATTATCTTTCTACTGGCCTGTCTCCTTATGTTGATACAACACGTTTTTTTTGTTTTTTTACACCGATATTAAAAAAATTAGCAAAAGGTAAGGGTTGCAAGCCAATATTTAGTATATTTGCAACAGAATCAACAGGACAACAACGGCGTGAGACACTTGCACTGCTTTTCTTTCTTGCTTGCGTTGGTCTTATGTGTGGGTTGCGACTGGAAGTCCCACCTCAAGATAACGGACGAAGACCACAAGGTCTTTGTAGACCGTTACGACCGTATTGAGGCCCTCTATCTGATGACGGGCGACTTCTCTGCCTTGCAACACATGAACATAGACCACCCCATGGAAACACGTACGCTGATAGAAGATGTGCTGAAAATCGGCCACGTGAATGACCGCGAGATTAACACCAGGTTTCTCAGGTTTTTCCAAGACTCCACCCTGCAGACCATCCTTAACGAGGTAAGCCGACAGTATGCCGACATGGACGACATCAACAAAGAGCTTGCGAAGGCCTTTAAGCGTCTGGAAGACGAGGTGCCCGGTCTCCGAGTGCCCTACATCTATGCCCAAATAGGGGCGCTTGACCAGAGTGTAGTCATTGCCAACAACATGGTAGGCATCTGCCTGGACAAATACCTGGGCACGGACTTTTCCCCTTACAAGGCCTACTATCCGCTGGAACAGCGGAGGCTGATGGTACGGTCAATGATTGTCCCAGACTGTCTGCACTTCTTTATTCTCAGCCAGTTCCCGCTTCCGGCACACGACAAGGAGACCCAGTTGGAGTGCGATGTCCATATGGCTAAAATCCAATGGGTGGTCAACAGACTGATTGGCCGCGATGCGTTTTGCAGCGTGTATGTTGAGATGGTTGACAAATATATGAAACATCACAAGAAGACCACCATGCTTCAGTTGCTGTCGCAACCCAACCTTGCCGACATAATTATGTCTTAGCCCAAATCGGCCATTAAAACGAAAAGGCGGTAACGGGCTTAACGATGTGTCTTAACCCTTGGCCGATGGTCTCCATTTCTGGCCCTGGCTGATTTGATTTTTCCTCATGTAGTTAACCAGGATGTTGGTGAACTCGTGGTTCTTCAAACCCCACTGTGGAGCGATGACCATACCTTTGGGCGCCTGTGCAACAAAGCGGTCAAGCACAAGGGTGGGGCGGAGGTGCTGGATGTACTCGCCAAGTGTCTTGACAAAGCCTTCCACAGAATAGAGTGGAAAGGGGCGGCGCTGGTAGATGGCTGCCAGCGGAGTGTGTCTGACCACCTGGAGCTGATGCAGTTTCAAAATGTCTAGTGGCAGCGCCGACAGTTGCTCTGCCTGGCACACCAGAGATGCTGCCGTGTCACCGGGCAACCCCAGAATGATGTGTCCGCCCGTGACAATCCCCCTTGCCGCTGTCTCCACGACCATCCTGCGCGAGCACTCAAAGGTATGCCCGCGGTTCATCCACTCCAGCTGCCTGTCATCTGTACTCTCAATGCCATACTCCACAGTGACAAACGTATGTCTGCTGAGTGTCTCAAGATAGTCGAGCAACTCGCCAGACACGCAGTCAGGGCGTGTACCAATAATCAGCCCTACCACACAGTCTGTGTCCAAGGCCTCCTCGTACAGGCTTTTCAGCACGTCAAGCGAGGCATAGGTGTTAGTGTAAGTCTGAAAATAAGCCAAGTATTTCATTGAAGGATACTTGTGACCAAAGAATGCTTTGCCAGCCATTATCTGTGCTCTCACAGACTTACCACCGCAGTAGGAGGGGCTGAAAGCACTGTTGTTACAGAACACACAGCCTCCCAATCCCTTGGTACCGTCACGGTTGGGACAGCTGAAGCCTGCATCAACTGCCAGTTTCTGCACAGGAACGTTGAATCTCTTCCTCATCCATCGGCCATAGTCATGATAGGGCAGGGGCATATTTTCCATAATATGAATGTCCGCAAATTGTAGCGTTACCTTATGCAAAGGTAGTGCAAAAGGGCGAGAGCGGCAAGTGGCCCCCTGTTTTTTCCAGATCTAAAGACCATTTAAGGTGGGTAAAAGGCCGTTTCTCAACTTACATCCTTCCATACGGTCACTTTTGGGTGGTCATTCGGTTCGTTTTGGCGTGCAAAACGGTTCGTTCTGCACGCCAAAACGAACCGTTCTCCTGCACAAAACCGGTTGTATTGCACGCTCGTTTGTACAGTTCGGAACTGCTTTCCGGGAATATGCCGCACGGCATCCTGCAAGCATGAAGAGTTTTGTGCCCTTGATATAGGATTAGTGTTTACAAGATGACTGTCACTGCTTGAGATATGGGTTCATCTTCACCTCATCACCAAGCACCGTCTGCGGACCATGGCCAGGGTAGATTTTAGTATTCATGGGCAGAGCCTGCCTGATATGTTGGAGACTCTGAACGATGTCTTCATACGAGCCTTTCTCAAAGTCTGTTCGGCCAATACCCATCCGAAACAAAGTGTCTCCAGAGAACGCCACCCCCTCCTCTTTACAATAGAAGAACATCGAACCCGGAGTGTGTCCGGGCGTGGGAATCAATGTAAAAGTATGGTGGCCAAACATTATCTTTTCGCCTGCATGCAAGTAGTGATTTACGGCGGGGAAGCAGCTACTTTCCAAAGTAATGCCACAAAAGGCCATCGCCTGTTCTCGCAGCCTGTCCATCAGCCATTTGTCAGCACCGCTCACCTCTGGATGTAGACCAAAGCTGTCAAGCACGGTGTCATTGCCGAAATTATGGTCAACATGCCCATGGGTTGCCAATAGGCGCACAGGTGTTAGCTGCTGATTGTGAATGTAGCGTACAAGTGTTTCACGCTCTTCGGGATAAAACGCGCCACAATCAATAATGACAGCCTCTTTGGTCTTGTCACTCACTACATAGCAATTCTCTTGAAATGGGTTGCACTCAAAACGTTTGATGTTTAACATAACGACTGTCTTCAAATTGATGGAAAACTATACCGGCACATAGATTACATATTTTTCCTTAAACCACTCCTCTTCAAAGAAAAAGTGGATGTCATCAGTCTGTGCAATGCGGCGGAATGGTTTTATTTCGTTTTCCAGGTTACCCCCTTTCAGACATATCACCCCGTTGGGCTTGCTGTTTTTCTGCTTCTTGGAGATGTTCTTGCTCACGCATCGCAACAAGTTTGGAAGGGGCATCACGGCACGGCTCACAACAAAATCATAAAGTCCACTTTCGTCCTCACCTCTCAAATGCTCAAACTTGCAGTTAGTCAGTCCGATGGCCTCAGCAACGGCTTTGCACACCTTTATTTTCTTGCCAGTTCCGTCAATCAGTTTGAACTGACAGTCTGGAAAGAGGATGGCAAGTGGAATGCCAGGGAAACCGCCACCAGTCCCAAAGTCCAGGATTTTTGTCCCGGGACGAAAACGGATGGTTTTGGCAATGGCTAACGAATGGAGCACATGATGCTCGTAAAAGTGGTCCATATCCTTTCTGGAAATCACATTGATTTTGGCATTCCACTCACAGTACAGAGCTTCAAGTGCCTTAAACTGACTCTGTTGGAGTGCACTGAGCTCGTGAAAGTATTTTAGAATAAGATGCATACTTTAAAAAGATTTTTCATATATTGGGCTTATTGAGCATACTGCTTGATGAGGTCGTCAGCTTGGTTGTCACCCAGGTCTTGGGCTTTTTTAAGGTTTGCTTTTCCCTGTACCTTATTTCCTGACAGACACTGCGCCAAGCCGAGAAGAAGGTAGCCGTCACTCTGTTCGGGAGCGATGCTGATACAGGCCTTAGCCGTGTCGATGGCCTGTGTTAACAGGTTGACACGAATTTCGAGCGAGGCCTTCTCGGCATAATATAATGTGTTATTAGGCTGTTTGGCAATCGCCTTGTTGTAGTCGTTGAGAGCCTGTTGGAACATACGCCCACCGATGGCGGCCTGTGCACGCAGATAGTAGAACTGTGCACCAACCTCTGTTGGCATCAGTTGCTCGTAGTCATTAAAGTCGCTGTAGGCCACCCGGTAGTTGCCAGCACGCATTTGGGCCTGTGCGCGGGCGAGTATGTAAGGGGCGGCTGCCTTGAGCCATGGTTTGCTGAATGTGGCTACAGCACTGTCCAGTAAAGCCAATGCCAACGCGGTGTCACCCAGAAGTTCCTTGCACTGGGAGGCTTGACAGTATATATCTGCCTCCTTGTGCCCTTGTGCTATCAGCGATTGGAGAATGGTGTAGGCTTCATCATACTTCTTTTGAGTGCATCTGATTTGTGATTTTAATTGCAGGTAGACAGGGAGTGGATTCAAATCATAAGCTGCCTGTGCTTCATCGGCTGCCTTGTCAAGCGTCCATGCCTGGTAGGCGGAGTCTTTGTCAAGTATTATCTTTTGCAGGATGAGGCGAGCATAGCAATAATGGGTGTTGTCTTTTTTTTCTTCAAGACCGAGTGCCTCGTTCATGTCTTTGTCTGCTCTGGCGTATTCACCTTGGGCCGCCGCCAGCTGTGCGCGGCTGATGTAGCCATCGGGAGCCGTTGGAAATTGCTGGATAAAGTCATTGACAAGTGAGGAATATTCCTTTGTGCGGGTGCTGTCAAGTGCCGTGCCGGCTAAATAGAGTGTCAGCAGTGCTTGGTTCAGGTCGGCAGGAAGTTCTTTCTTGATGCCTATAGCTTTCAGTGCTGCATCATTAATGCTCAGACCGTTGGTTTTCAGGTTGTTGGCCAGCATGATGCTCACTGCATAGCCTGTATTTGGCACGTCCTGTCCCGTGGGCTGGAATATTCCGGCTACCTCGCCATTATCATTGAGCACAGGGCAGCCCATCGACCCATCAGGAGCCTGGATGTCAAGGGTGTAGTAGGGTAGGCTGTCTTTGACCGTTTCTATTTTGCTAACTTTACCCAGTGTGCAAGTTTTTAGCTTCTTGGGAGAATAAGGAAGCAGCCATACGGCAGTCTGTACTGAGGGTACGGTGGCTGCAATGGTTAGTGCCGGGCATTGCCTGGCGCTTACTCTGAACTTGATGACATCGTAGTTGCTGTCTGCTCCGAGAATGCTGGTCACTGGCCATTCCTTGCCATGGCTGTCAATGACTATAGCCTTGGATGCTCCTGTGAAAGCGGAGAGTATGCTCACTGCCTCTCCTGCTGTTCCTGTGAAGAAACCTGTGACACTTGCTTTCAGAGAACCGTTAGCATTGAATGTCTTGACGGTGAAAACTGAACGTTGTGCTTTTTTTGCCCATTTGGGCTGGGCTGTGGCAATGCCTGTGAGGCACAGTGCCAGTAAAAGTAGAATACTTAATCGTTTCATGATGAAAATTGGACAGTGAAAGACTATTCCCATTGCTTTAACAGTTCCTTGGCGTTGCTGACAGCTGCTTCGGTGATGTTGCTGCCACTTAGCATTTGCGCTATCTCGATGATGCGCTCATCCTTGCCCAGCATGCGCATCCTGCTGCTGGTCCCTTTGGCTGTCTCGGTTTTTTCCACCTTGTAGTGGGTGGCTCCCAAGGCTGCAATTTGCGGCAGGTGCGTGATGCTGATAACCTGTCGGCCACATTCCCCCATTTGCTGCATAATCTGTGCCATGCGCTCGGCAATCTTGCCACTCACACCTGTGTCTATTTCATCGAAGATGATTGTGGGCAGCTTGACAGCACTGCTAATCATGGCTTTGAGCGACAGCATCACGCGGGCGATTTCTCCACCAGATGCCACTTGTGACACAGGCTGTGGGGAGCCGCTCTTGTTGGCACTGAACAGGAATGACACACGGTCTGCACCGCTTCTGTCCATCTCGCGCGGTGTGACACTCACAACAAATTTAACATTTGGCATACCCAGTGTTACCAAACGGTCAAGCATGTCTTTCTCTATCCTCCGTGCAGCCAGGGCACGCTTCTTGCTGAGTGCGGAGGCTTTGCTCAAACAGATGTTCCTTTCCTCTTCTAGACGTGCGACCAGCTCGCTTATCTGTTCGTCGCTATTGCTGATGTCACTAAGCTGCTGCCTGAGACTGTCGCGTGCAGCAATCAGTCCCGCTACACTGTCGCAGTGGTATTTTTTTTCCAAGTCATAAATCTTGTCAAGACGGTTGTTTATGGCTTCAAGTTCAGAGGGGTCAAAGTCTGTGTCCTCCAGTCTGCCGCTAATCTCTTGTGCCAGATCTTTCAGCTCAATGTGGCATGAGTCCGCCCTCCTGGCCATCTCGCTCATTTCGGGCAGCAGTTGCTCCAATGATGCCAGGGTGTCACGTGTGGCACGCAGCTGTTCAACAATTCCTGTGCCTTCTGACGACAGCAGGCCGTCCGCCTTGTAGAGGTTCTCTTTAATTTCTTCTGAGTGGCTCATGATGGCGGCCTGCTGCTCCAGTTCATCCTGCTCTCCATCTGTCAGGTGGGCATTGCTGAGTTCGTCAAACTGAAATTGGATGAAGTCGGCATTCTCTTGATTGCGTGCCGCTTGCTGCCGTAGCTTCTCCAGTTCTCGTTCTGTTTCGCGATAGGTGTCAAAAGCCTTTCGGTAGTTGGCCAGCTGCTCCTGGTCATTGGCAATGATGTCAATTACATCAAGTTGGAAATCATGCTGTGCCAGCAGCAGGTTTTGGTGCTGACTGTGAATGTCTATCAACTGTGAAGTTAGCTCTTTGAGAGTGCTGAGAGCCACGGGGGTGTCGTTGATGAAAGCCCTGCTCTTGCCGCCAGGTGACAGCTCGCGCCTAATGATGCAGTCATGTGTGTCCTCGTCTATGTCGTTGTTGGCAAAGAATGTGCCCATGTCGTCATAAGCGGAAATGTCAAAATGGGCTTCGATGACGCACTTGTTTCCGGCATTCCTGATTGCTTTCGAGTCGGCGCGTTGGCCCAGCAGCAGACCAATGGCACCGAGAATGATACTCTTGCCCGCGCCTGTTTCACCTGTGATAACAGAGAACCCTCCGTTAAAATCAATGTCAAGCTGGTCAATGAGCGTGAAATTTTTGATATGCAGATGCTTGAGCATAGTTGTGTTATTGCTTGATTTTGTTCCAGGAGTTACTTTGTGATGCATTCAGTCCCATGAGAATGTCATAAACTGTCTCCTTTTCCTTTTGCGTGCCCTTGCCCTTGTAAATGTTCGACAGCTCATCGCGTTTGTAATCGGTCCAAATTTGGGGCAACAGGCTGAGGGGCTTGTTCTCGTGGGCAGTCTTAAGGTCTTGCTGCAGCGCAGTGGTTACATTGGTGCGTCCGCGCTCCACGTTGCTGGCCATCTCGTCAAGCCCTTTTCTGTAATAGTCATACTGTAACTGTCTGAATGGTTTCATGCTCTCGTCCAAATAGTCATTGACCAGGGCAAAGCGGTTACGGTTACTGTCGAATGCCTTCCAGCCAGTGAAGTCAAGATTTTGTGCGTTGTTCACAAGATTGAGGCAGCGTTGCAGAATATCCGTGCCGCCAAGTGGGGAGAAACTGTCAAGGTCGAGCCCGATGATGAGATAGGCATAGTAGGCAAACAGGGCTGTGAGCTGGTTGTCTACCGTTTCCTCGTTGAAGTTAAGCTGGTCGAACTGTGCAAACTCAAAATTAAAGTCGGCATCGCGGTTGTTGTATAGCACTGAGGTGTATTGCGCGTTGTACACAGGTCGGTTGGCCTGGATGAGTGCCGAACATTCAAAGCGGTTGCTTGTCTTGTCATATTTGTTGACGGTGATGTTGAACGTACATGAAATGCGCTCGTTCTTCTGAAACTGAAGGTCTGTCCACTGGCGTTCGTTAACAAACTGTTCCAACGTCTGTTGCAGGTTTTCAAATACACTCTTGTCTGTTGCTCCCACCTTACTGTGGTTAATGTTGATTTTAGCCTCCAGTTCCTGGGCGCGGACAGCTGTTAAAGCCAACCAACCCAGCGTAATGAGAAATAGTTGCTTCATGTTCTTTGAAACTTAAAACTTAATATTGATGCAAGCCCAAGAGCGATGCTCCGGATTCCTACTCAAACGCGAACTTGGACATTTGCGGGCATTCTTTAAACTCAAAGTCGTTTGGCAAGTTCTGTGATAATGTCTTCTGCAACGATTTCTTTGGTTTTCTTGTCAAATGACTTGACTGATTGTGACGAGATGATGGTAACTTGATTCTCATCAGACTGAAAGCACGTGCCCTTGTTACGCAGAGAGTTGAGCACGATGAAGTCAAGGTTCTTTCGCATTAGCTTGTCCTCGGCGTTTTGCCGCTCGTTGTCGGTCTCCAGTGCAAAGCCCACCAGCAGTTGGCCCTTGCGCTTCATTTGCCCCAGTTTGGCTGCAATGTCGTGGGTGGGCTTGAGGCGGATGGTGATGTCTTCGCCGCCTCGCTTAATCTTTTGGCTGGCAGTGGTCTCAGGTTTGAAGTCCGCCACAGCAGCGCAGAGGATGGCTGCATCGCACGACGGGAAAGCCGCTACAGTCTGAGTGTACATCTGCTCGCTGCTCTCAACATCGATGCGGTGTATCGTCTGGTGCCTGTTTTTGACAGCCACCGGACCAGCTATCAGTGTTACCTTGGCTCCACGACGTGCGCATTCATCGGCCAGGGCAATGCCCATCTTGCCACTGGAGTAGTTGCCAATGAAGCGCACTGGGTCAATTTTTTCGTATGTGGGGCCAGCTGTAATCAGGATGTTACGTCCTACGAGCTGTGTGGTGTTTCCTCGGAAAAAACTGTCAAGCGTGTCGGCTATCACTTCGGGCTCTTCCATGCGCCCCTTGCCCTCAAGGCCACTTGCCAGAAAACCGCATTGTGGCTCAATGATATGGTTTCCATATGAGCGCAGGACATCCAAATTATGTTGCGTGGAGGGATGACTGAACATGTCAAGGTCCATTGCTGGGGCAATGAACACTGGAGCTTTCATCGACAGGTAGGTGGTGACAAGCATGTTGTCGGCTATGCCGTTGGCCAGCTTGCCAATGGTTGACGCCGTGCAGGGGGCAATTATCATTGCATCTGCCCACATCCCCATGTCCACATGACTGTTCCATGTGCCATCACGCTGTAAGAAAAACTCACTGACAACAGGCTTGTGAGTGAGCGCAGACAAGGTGATTGGGGTTATAAACTCCTTGCCCGCTGGTGTGATGACAACCTGCACCTCGCCACCGCGTCTCACAAGTTCGCGGATGAGATAACATGCCTTATAGGCAGCAATAGACCCAGTGATACCTAATACAAACTTTTTACCTTTTAACATAGTGTCAGAACGATTTCAAGCACCTCTTCATCTGTTCAGCTTGCTCTCGCGGAGACGTATCCGGGTAAGAACTTGCTTTGTGTTGTAGGTGAAGTCGCCTGCCAGCACCCAACTAAAGTAGCCGGGGTCGTAGCGTAACACCCTACTTACAGGCTCACCCTTGTGCTTGCCAAAGTTGAACACTTCGGTCATCAAGGGCTTGCCATCCTTGTCGGTTTCTGGCTTGCCGTCTTTTCCAGTCACTTGGGCCCACACGATGCGCCCGGCAAAATCAACGTTATTGTTTTGCTTGGAAAATGCTGCCAAAAATGGTATGTCATTTTGTAGCTGACGTTCTGGTTCAGACTCCGTTGCCGGGTTATAGCGGTCGAGTTCGCCCATAAGCACACGGTAGGTAGCCTCGGCATCTTGGTCTGCGCGGTGAGCCTCAAAGTCTTCCTCCATTTTGTGTCCGCAATAGAATTTATAGGCAGCCGCCAGGTTGCGCCGTTCCATTTTATGAAAGATGGTTTGTACATCAACTAAGTTGCACTTTCCAAAGTCAAAGTCTATGCCAGACCTCAAGAATTCTTCAGCCAGCACCGGGATGTCGAAATTGTTAGAGTTGAAGCCTGCAAAGTCACATCCCTCGAACTCCTCGCTCAGCTGCGCGGCTATCTGCTTGAATGTGGGCTTCCCAGCCACGTCGCTGTCTGTGATACCGGTGAGTTGTTGAACAAGGTAGGGGATGGGGCGCTCCGGATTGAGCATTTCGTTGAAGCGAACTTCACGCCCGTCAGGGTAAACCTTGATGTAGGAAATCTGGATAACTCGGTCTTTTACGATGTCAAGTCCAGTGGTTTCAAGGTCAAAGACAACCAATGGCTTCTGAAGATTAAGTTTCATTCAGCGCTTTCCTTCCTCAGTCGTTAATTAACATGGGCATCATTAGCATCAGCACTTCTTGGTTGGCAGGTTGCTCAGATGGCAGAACTAATCCGGCACGACTGGGGTCGGCAAGTTGTATGATGACATCTTGGCAGTCGAAGTTGCTCAGAATTTCGATGAATGCAGAACCCTTGAAGCCGATGCTCATAGGTGTTCCTGTGTAGTCACACTGCATTTTCTCCGTGGCAGTCTTGGCAAAGTCATAGTCTTCTGCATCAAGTTGCAGGATGTTGTTCTCTATATGGAAGCGAATTAGGTTGCTGGAGTCATTGGCAAAGGGTTGCACACGGCGCAAGGCACTTAGCAGACCGTTGCGGTCAATGGTAATTTGGTTGGGGTTGTTCTGCGGAATCACGCTGTTGTAGTTGGGGTAGCGGCCCTCAATTAGACGGCAGGTGACAGTTGTCTCGCCAAACTTGATTTCCGCGTTGCGTTCGTCAAAATGGATTTGCACCTCACTTTCGTCTTTGTCCAACAGGTTCTTGAGCAACGATGCAGGCTTCTTTGGCAGAATGAACGAAGCCGGCGTGGCACTGTTCACCGTGAAAATCTTGTTGCGCACAAGTTTGTGGCCATCACTGGCCACAACAGCCAGGCACTCGGGAGTGAGGTCAAAGTAAATGCCATTCATCACAGGACGTATCTCGTCTTGAGCAGTGGCAAAGATGGAACGTGAAATGTTGTCCAACAAAATGTTGCTTGAGATTGTGATAGCCGTGGCTTGGCTACTCACTTCTTGGGTCTGCGGAAATTCGTCGGCATTCTCGATTGGCAGAGAGAATTGTCCGTTTTGGTAGAGAATTTTAGCCGTGTTGTCAGCTGTGTTCACATCAATGGTAATAGGCTGCTCCGATATACCCTTGATGGCCTCAAGCAGGTCGTGGTTGTTAATGGCGAAGTGACCGTTACCATCTGTGGCGTTAACTTCAATGCTGGTTCTCATCGTGTTCTCGCTGTCCGAAGCGGTGAGGTACAGTGTTGGGCCTTCAAGTTCAAAGATGAAGTCTGCCAGAATGGGGAGAGAGTTCTTGCTGTTGATAACCTTGGAAAGAGCTATCAGCTTGTTGCACAGCAACGTGCTGGATAATGTCAGTCTCATAATGGTATTTTAATTTTGATTTTTGCTCTGATTCAATCTAGTCAAATTGCCTACAAAAATACAAAATCTCATTGGCAACAACAAAATAATCGTTTGAAAATTGTGCGTTTGAAACTATTTTTGTAATTTCGCAAACGAAAAGACAACGCATATAAATAATAATTTAAGTATATTTGTTTCAAAAAAATGGAATTAACAGGAAAAATAATTGCCGTATTGCCGGCAAACAGCGGTGTGTCCCAACGCACAGGTAATCCTTGGATGTCTCAAGAGTATGTGATTGAGGTGCCAGGACAATATCCTCGCAAGTGCGTGTTTCGTATTTTTGGAGAAGACCGTATCAAGCAGTTCAACATCCAGAACGGCGAGGATGTAACTGTCTCCTTTGACATTGACGCCCATGAGTATAATGGACGATGGTTCAATCAGGTTAGTGCATACAATGTTTCACGTCCTGCTTCCCCTAATGGAGCTGTGCCACCAACCACACCCGAAAGTCCTAAGGTTGATGATTCGCCGGCTGGGGACAGCGAAGGGGATGGCTTGCCTTTCTAATAACATTCGCAAGCAAACCCCACTAGCATCTCTGTCACATTAAGATGTGATGTTTTTTCTTGGCTCGTCCAGAAATAAGGCTAAATTAACACCATCAGTAAACGTAGAGGCATATTTCAAAAGGATGCTAACTTCACCCACAGGGAAGAAGTGAACCTTAAATCCGCAACTTTAGAGGGTACGGAGATTTTGCTATCAAAAGAAGGAATCTACTGAAGCCAAAGAAGCCAAACACAGTTTGTGGAATCTTTCGATACAAAATTCCCTTGTCCCACAAGGCAACTTGAGTCAATACGTACAGATTGTTCCACAAAGAACCCGTCTCAGCCTATGTCTGTCTGAAAAAAGACAGGCATAGGCATTGCTGCCAGTGTAAATATTCAGCGCGTGTTGTCGTGATGTGCTAATTCATTTAACCTGCTTTGTATGAGAAAAAAGCGCAAGGTGTGCCGTCTTACTTCTCTGGCTTTTTCTTCTTTCGTTGGAACCTGAAGAGATCGGCTATTCCCCGGAAGTCCCTTTTCATTATCAGTCCTGCACCTTGTGTGTTCAGACTTGAACGGGTGAAAAATCGGTCGTTGGTCTGGTTGTAAACCTTGACAGAGAGGTTACCGTTTGGGGTAAGCAGATAGCGCACGTCAAAGTCGCCGATAAAACTGGAGTTGGCGGTTGCGGCGTTGTTACGATAACCAAACTGTCCGTTGATAAGCAGACGGTTGTTGAGAAGGCGACCACTAAGCAACCCCTCGTATTCTGCATTATTCCATCCTTCATCGCCAGTAGAGATGTTGGCACCAAAGTTCCAGTTGTTGCTGTTCACCATGGTGTTGAGCAGGTTGTTTATCTGGCTGGAGAGCGTTCCTGAGAGCAGGCTCTGCATGGCCAGTGTTGTCTGGCTCTGCTGCTCTCCATTTTCCATAGTAGCATTGTTGGCTCCCTGCGGATAAAAGCGGCCGATGCCCAACAGATAGACTACCTGCTGGTTCATTTCCTCCTCGCTGTTGATGACACTACGAATGAGCTGCTTCTCATCGCTACTTACAGTTGGCAGGTCGATGTCAAAGTCAACGCGCGGAGCGCGGGGCTGGCCAGTTATGTTCATCAGACAATTTACCTTGGTGGAGTTTGTATTCGAGAAGCTGTTGCCTATGTTCAGATCGGACAGAGACACAGCGTTGACGGTATGCATGGCTTGCAGGTTAAGACTGGCATCATAGGGGTTGCCGCCAAAGACTATGGTGCCCCCCTCGTTAAACTGGAAACTTTTCTTGATGATGTCCTGTATGGTGATGCCGTAGGTGCCGCGGCTCACAGTGTAAGTGCCATACATATTGAATGATCCTTTATTGTAGTAGGTAGCACGAAGCACCCCATTCCCCTCAAGGGTGATGTTGTCGTTGGTTTTGGCATCCATCAGCAGTTTGAGTGACAGACTGGGGGTGGCGTTAATTAAGAAGTTGATGTAGATATCTGTTGACTGGTGCAGTCTGTCATCCTTTAACATTGAGGCGCGTGCGGTGCTGTCTGCGGTATGCTGCGGCACGTAGACATCTGGCAATGCTGCGGAAGAACTTGTACTGTCTGTTCTTCCCCATTGAATAAACTCCTGGTCAGAGATGGCATCTGGACTGGCCACATTGTAGACAAAGACAGAGTGGGGTTGGGGGGTTGCGTTGATGTCGATAACCAGTTCGCTACTGCGTCCGTGTATGTCAACGTTGCCAGAACCAAAAAATGTCCCATAGAATGAGTTGTCACCAAAACCGTCAAAATGATAGACCTGTAGGTTGTCACTGGTCACCGAGAGGTCATATGACAGTTGGGTGAGGTGCTTGTGGTGGATGTTGCCCGAAATCACCCCCTTGTTGCCGTAAGCATCGTATATGGCCAGCTGACGCAGCTCTATTTCGTTTGGAATGAGGGTGACCGTATCGTTGTGAAGACGGTAGGTACAGCCTAAAGGACTGATGAAGGTCTCACCGTTGACAACCAGTTGCCCCACCAGGTTGATTTCGTTCAGCGGCCCTTGCAGACGCACCGCGCCAGTGGCCCGGCCTTTGACATAGTCAGTAAAGCTGTTAGTGAATGTGTGGAGGAACTCAAGGTTGGTACCATCGGCCCTGATGCCTAAATCAATGTGCCCTGGCGATGGCTGTATATAACCGTTGATAATGGTTTGAAACCCTCCATCCTCGACCGCTACGGCATCAATGTCTATCTGCCTGTTGGCTGTGTCCCATTTCACATTGGCATTGAGATTTCCCATATTTCCCTGTTCGAATGTGAACTGACTGACACGTAATCTGGCAAATGCGTCAAAGGTACCAAAGGGGGCCTTTATGTATGCTGTGCCAGAAGCCAGCCCACCGAAATCGACAGAACGAAAATTGACCAGGTTAAGGATGTAAGCAACGTCAATGTCGTTGAGGCTAACCCTAATGGAGTCGCTGTTGTCAGCCGTACCCTGTCCGTCTATAAAGATATGCTGATTGTTGTGAGTAATGGCGAAACTGTTGATTTGAACATTGTTTTTAGAGTAGACCAGCCGGGCTGGATGTACATCCCATCTGGCACCATTGATGTGTATGGCCGAGTGAAGGATGTCTATTTCGGCGCGCTCGTCACCCTTGCTGTCTTTCAAAAAACGCGTGCGGGTATTGATGGTACCTCTGTTGCGCTGTCCCTGCAGGTCTTGCCAGTTGAGTGAGGTGGTAAGGTGGTTGTTGGCAGCATTGCCACTTACATAAAACAATGTGTACGCCCCTTTTGCATTGCCTCGCTTGACCTGAGTGTCAAGATACATGGTGTCGCCTGGACAGTAGAGGTTAAATTGCCCGCCACTATATAGGTTGCCATTATAGGTGAATTTCGGCATAGTGGCGTGAAAGGCTATGCTTTTTGTCTGGTCATCCACTTTGCAAGTGACATCGGCAGGACTATCGAGTTTCAGCTGTATGCCTAACAGCTTTTCCATCCACTCTGCATCATTCAGGTGGGCCCACATAAAAAAACGATTGTTGGGTGCAGTTTTCAAGGCTGGCAAACCAGGCAGTGTTGGCAGCTTGGCTGAGATGTGGCTGATTAGTGTTTGCGGCAGGGAGGCATACGTAAAGGTTCCGCTCATTTCCATCTTGCCGAAGTCGCTGCAGAAGGTCAGCATACGGTGGCCTTCGGTATTTGTGCCAGCGGTTAACTCTGCTTTCGCTATGCGACAGATGCCACGCTGCTTTGACTGCATTGTGAAGTGAGACAAGGTGACTTTGCCCTCGAGGTTGTCAATGCCGTTGCCTTTCAGACAGGCGGACATCTTTCCCGAAAAGTCCGCGTCACCCCACTGGTTGCTCAGATGCAGTGACTGTGGACGGAACTTGGTGACTTTTGCCTCTGCTGTTAGGGATTTGTATGGGGGAGATAGGGCGGCACTTCCGTTAAAAACTAGCTCAAGGTTGGGGTCAGCAATGTGACCACTCGCCATGACAATCTTGTTGACATAGTTGCAGGCTATCTTTATGTTGGTGTATGGATAGCCCCTGTATTCCATCTGGCTGATAGCGGCATCTGCCGTTATACGAAGCTGGTGTGCAGACTTGGCTGTGCCATGCAAGGCGACACTGGCGGTTACAGACCCCATCTGACCACCAGGATCCAACAGTCGAGCCATATTTATATGGCCAGCTTTAAGATGGGCTTGAAATGCGTGCTGCCTATCAATGTTAAAGGTCAGTCTTATGTTGCCCACATCTGTACTGGCCGTCAGTTGGCCTGAGGCCGCTGCACTGGCTGTAGCATGTGCCCGGCCTGCAATGTTCAATCGGCCAATATGCTGAAGCGTGGAGGGAAGCTGGATGCCGAATGGGGAAAGCAAAGGCTCAACATTTTCCCATGTGTCGGCAAAGGCCAAGAACCTTTGAACGTTAAAACTCCAAAGCCATTTGGCTGCGTCCGGACTGCGTTGCAAGCCACCGCTGGCATTCAGAGAAAAATTCAGTTGCTGAGACTTGATGGAGAGGGCACTTAGCTTGATGTTGCTGTTAGTCCCAGAGTATGTGGCTTTAACGGTTAAAGGAACATCACAGTTCCTCAGCTTCGGCATGAGAAAATGGAAATCGGAAAGCGTGACAACAGATGGTAACAGTTGGCCGCTAAAGTCAAGTGTTCCTTGTTGCACATTGGGATTGCTGAGTAGGGTGGTTCCTGTTTTCAAGCGGTAGGAGGCGCGGATATGACTGACGGCAATGGTAGTGTTGGGCAGGATGGCTGTCATGTTGCTGAGCGAGAGCCCTGAGCTACACGCTTCAAGTTCAAGTGATAGCTGGTTGAGAATCAGTCCAGACTGTTCCTCGAACGACAGACGCTTGATGTTCAGACTTACAGAGTCTGCACGCAGGGTTCTCAGTGTAACATAGGCACTGATATTGCTGAATGAAAGATGGGCTGGATTGAACTTGCCTCTGGTCTGAGGCCGGTCCCAACAATCATAGGAGACACTGGCGTTGCGCATGATGAGCGACCCGATGTGGAGGTTGATGGACGATGGGCCGCCTTTATCCTTGGAGGACAAGCGGTCTAAGGCAAACTGGTAGTTGGCCGGCACGTTGCCTCCTGGTTGGTAAAGGGCTATTTTTGCGCCAAAAATCTGAGCAGTATTGATGACAATCTTCCCTTGGGATATCAGTTCGGCCAAATTGATGCGAACAGCAAGGCGGTTGGCGATGAGCAAAGGCTTTCCTCTCTGGTCGTCAACTGTTACATTGTCAATTACAATGCGGTTGAACATACCTAGATTTATCCGTCCGATGCAGACTTTAGTGTCGAGTGCGCAAGCCAGTGCCTTGGCCGTCTGACTGCCCAAGTAGTCTTGTACTATGGGGATATGTACGGCAGTGATGGTCAGCAGATAAATGCTGAGCAATATCCATGTGATAATAATTATGAAATGTCTGAATACTTTCAAAACCTTATTTTTAGCACTACGATCTCATGTTTCTGAACAGTGGTTGTTCGTGAATTGACCCACAAATTTAATCAAAAACAGCGAGATTATGACAGTTTTTTTGTAATTTTGCAAACACAACTATTCAATTTGTATAAAATTTATTTTTTATGGTAAATGTCATTAAGTTGCGAAAGGGCCTTGACATCAACCTCAAAGGAAAAGCAGAGCTAGTCAGAATAGACTTGAATTCTAACGGAAGCTATGCTCTGCAACCAGCAGATTTTGTTGGGATAGTCCCGAAAGTTGTTGTGAAAGAGGGCGACTACGTCAAGGCAGGTGATGCACTCTTTGTCAGCAAGGCCTGTCCAAATGTGCGATTTTCTTCGCCTGTAAGCGGTTGTGTGGAAGCTGTGGTCCGCGGAGAACGCCGCAAGGTCTTGTGCGTAAAAGTCAAGGCTGATGCAGAACAGGTATTTGTGGACTATGGTAAGAAAGATCCTGAACAGATGACCGCCGGGCAAGTGATCGATTCGCTACTTGAGGCGGGCATTTTTGGTTATATTGACCAGCTACCCTATGCCGTTTCAGCCTCTCCTGGGGATAAGCCAAAGGCTATTGTTGTATCTGTATTGCGTGACAAGCCACTGGCTCTGGATTTTGAGTTTGAACTGAAAGGGCAGGAGGCCGACTTCCAGGCTGGGCTTACTGCTTTGTCGCGTGTGGCCAAAGTGTTTCTTGGCATTGGACGTAGGCAGACATCAACGGCACTTACCGCAGCAAAGAATGTAGAGATAAATGTGTTTGACGGCCCATGTCCGGCCGGCAATGCTGGGGTGCAGGTGAATCACTTGTGCCCGGTGAACAAAGGCGAAGTGGTTTGGACTGTTGACCCTACTGTCGTGCTTTTTATCGGTCGTTTGTTTAATACAGGCCATGTCAATTTGACGCGTACCGTAGCTTTTGTTGGTAGTGAGGTAAAAAGACCCGCCTGTGTCGATATGCTTGTAGGGCAGGAACTGGCAACTCTGCTCAGCAACAATTTGAAAGAAGGAAGGCATGTGCGCATCATCAATGGCAATGTGCTGACGGGCATAGTTACGGACAAGGATGGGTGGCTGGGAGCACATTCATCTGAAGTTACTGTGATTCCAGAGGGTGACAATGTGGATGAACTGGCCGGCTGGATTATGCCTCGTCTACAGCAGTTTTCGACCAGCCGGAGCTATTTTTCCTGGCTACTTGGCCGGAAAAAGGAATACGACATTGATGCCCGCGTGAAAGGTGGTGAGCGCCACATGATAATGAGTGGAGAGTATGAACGCGTGTTTCCTATGAATATCTACCCTGAATACCTCATTAAGGCTATCATTGCCGGTAATATTGACAAGATGGAACAGTTGGGTATCTATGAGGTTGCGCCAGAAGACTTTGCACTTGCCGAATTCGTTTGCAGCTCAAAGATGGAGTTGCAGCGAATTGTCAGGCAAGGACTTGATATGCTGAGAAAAGAGAACAGCTAACAGACGGATGACTTTTTTATATAAAAATAACCGACAGACATGAGTTCATTAAGAAAATATCTTGATAAAATAAAGCCCAACTTTGAAAAGAATGGGAGACTTCACGCTTTCCGCAGCCTTTATGATGGCATAGACACATTCCTATACGTGCCCCACACTACTTCACGCGGCGGTACGAACATCCACGATGCAATTGATACAAAGCGTATTATGAGTATGGTGGTCATTGCCTTGGTTCCTGCACTGCTGTTTGGCATGTATAACGTTGGCTACCAAAACTATCTTGCTGCGGGGACCTTGGCCTCGGCCTCAGTATTCGAGGTATTCCTTTATGGCGCACTTGCGGTGTTACCCAAAATTGTGGTTAGCTATATTGTTGGACTGGGTATTGAATTTGCCTGGGCACAGTGGAAAGGAGAGGAAATACAGGAAGGCTATCTCGTCTCAGGAATTATCATTCCGCTGATTATCCCTGTTGGCTGCCCGCTGTGGACCCTTGCAATTGCAGTGGCTTTTGCCGTTGTGTTCGGAAAGGAAATCTTTGGCGGTACAGGCATGAACATATTCAATGTGGCCTTGCTCGCTCGTGCATTCCTCTTTTTCTCATATCCTACAAAGATGAGTGGTGACAGTGTGTGGGTGGCCTCTAATTCTATTTTCGGGTTGGGGAACCAACTGCCTGACGGTTTTACCATGGCCACACCCTTGGCAGGAGTGGGGCAGGGTAGCGAACCTTCAGTATCGCTGGCCGACATAGTTGTTGGGCTTATTCCTGGCAGTATCGGTGAGACGAGTGTCATTGCCATTGCCATAGGTGCTTCCATCCTGTTGTGGACAGGGATTGCCAGTTGGCGCACAATGGCCAGTGTTTTTGTAGGTGGCGGACTAACGGCTGCGCTCTTTGCCTATTTGGGGACTACGGCTATTCCTTGGTACGAGCACCTCGCGCTGGGTGGTTTTGCCTTTGGTGCAGTGTTTATGGCTACAGACCCTGTAACCAGTTCGCGAACAGAGTACGGACAGTACATCTATGGTTTTCTGATAGGTGTCGTGGCTATAGTCGTGAGGGTGATGAATCCTGGCTATCCTGAAGGTATGATGCTGGCCATCCTACTGATGAATATGTTTGCCCCGCTGATAGACTACTGTGTAGTACAGGCCAATATCAATATGCGAAGCAAACGAAACTGTTAATCATTGATGTTTATAAACACAATTGAATATGAAAAACAAGATCAATCCAAACTCCAATACTTACATTATTATGTATAGTGCTGCACTTGTTGTTGTTGTGGCGTTTCTATTGGCTTTTATCTATGAGTCACTGAAAAACATTCAGGATGACAATGTAGCTCTTGATAAGAAAAAGCAGATTCTAGCTGCGCTTAATATACGAGACCTTTCTGATGAGGAGGCTGCCGAACGCTATGCTAAGGTAGTTGTAGCCGACAGAGTAATAGACGAGCGTGGAAAGACTCTGGAGAAGGGGGAAAACGGTGGTGAAAAAGCGGGCTTCAAGTTGACTAGCGCTGATGCCAAGGTCGGACGGCTAGCTGTGTATGTTTGCAAAGTGAATGGGAACACCAAGTATGTATTGCCTGTTTACGGAATGGGTCTCTGGGGCAGTATCTGGGGATATGTTGCAATCAACAATGATTTGAACACAATTTATGGTGCCTATTTTGACCATGAGAGTGAGACAGCCGGACTAGGAGCGGAGATAAAGGACAGCCGTGCGTGGCAAGAACAGTTTAAAGGCAAGCACATCTTCGCTAATGGTAGTGATGCCGTGGCCTTAAGTGTAGTAAAGAAAAGTGAGGTGAAAGACTCAACCACACAGTGCGAAGCTGTGACAGGTGCCACGCTCACATCCGATGGTGTCAGTCAGATGCTCAAGAACAGTTTAAACCGTTATTACGTATTTTTTCAACAAAACAAACAGACAAAGGAGGTTATGCGTCATGAGTAAACTTTTTTCAAAAGAGAATGAGGCTGTGTTTGTCAACCCACTCAATCTTGACAACCCAATTTTGGTACAAGTACTGGGCATCTGCTCTGCGTTAGCTGTCACGTCACAGCTGAAACCGGCCATTGTGATGGGACTTGCTGTGACAGTTATCACCGCTTTCTCCAATGTCATTGTCTCGTTGATACGCAACACTATTCCGACTCGTATCCGCATAGTGGTGCAGTTGGTGGTCGTGGCAGCTTTAGTGACAATTGTCAGCCAAGTGCTAAAGGCTTTTGCCTATGACGTGAGTGTGCAGCTGTCAGTCTATGTCGGATTGATTATTACTAATTGCATCTTGATGGGCCGACTTGAGGCATTTGCCATGATGAACAAGCCATGGCCCAGTTTCCTTGACGGTGTTTCCAATGGTCTCGGCTATGCCATGGTATTGGTTCTTGTGGGGGCTGTTCGGGAGTTGCTTGGCCGCGGTAGTCTGCTGGGGATCCAACTTGTTCCCAACTGTGCTTACGAGGCTGGCTACATGAATAATGGCATGATGACTATGCCGGCCATGGCACTCATTCTGTTAGGTTGTGTCATCTGGATTCATCGTGCTTATTTCTATAAGGAAAAGAAATGACTGCCATACTAATATATTTATATTATAAACTGAAAATGATTTCAAAACAATTTCAATAAAATATGGAACACCTGTTTAGCTTGTTCTTTAGGTCTATCTTCGTGGACAATATGATTTTCGCTTTCTTTCTCGGCATGTGCTCTTTTCTTGCCGTGTCCAGGAATGTGAAGACCTCACTGGGACTTGGTCTTGCTGTGACTTTTGTGCTTCTGGTCACCGTTCCAGTTGACTATTTGTTACAGACTCGTATCCTTGGCTCTGACTGTCTGGTTGAAGGCGTTGACCTGTCTTATCTGAGTTTCATTCTATTCATCGCTGTGATTGCGGGAATTGTGCAGCTGGTTGAGATGGTGGTTGAACGCTATTCCCCTTCACTCTATGCTTCACTTGGAATATTCCTTCCCCTTATCGCGGTGAACTGCGCTATCATGGGAGCTTCGCTCTTCATGCAACAGCGCATTAACCTTGATCCCTCCAGCACGCAATATATCGGCAGCGTTACAGATGCGTTGGCGTATGCCATTGGCTGTGGTATCGGCTGGACGCTGGCCATCGTGGCCATGGGTGCCATTCGTGAGAAAATGCAGTATAGCGATGTGCCAAAACCTTTACAGGGCCTTGGCATCACTTTCATTACGGTGGGGCTAATGGCCATGGCGATGATGTGTTTTTCCGGATTGAAAATTTAATAGTGTAACAGACAATTATGGTAACTTTTATATTTATTAGTGTCGGTGTATTTCTTGCAGCAATACTCCTTTTGGTTATTCTTTTGCTTGTTGCCAAAAGCTATCTCTCGCCAAACGGAAATGTGAATATTGAGGTGAATGGAACAACCTGCCTGTCAGTTCCTCAAGGAGGAAATCTGATGGCTACGCTCAATGACAATGGCATTTATCTGCCTTCTGCCTGTGGCGGAAAAGCTTCATGTGGGCAATGCAAGGTTCAGGTGCTTGAGGGTGGAGGTGAGATTCTAGACTCAGAAAAGCCACATTTTACACGCAAGGAAATTAAAGACCATTGGCGTCTTGGATGCCAATGCAAGGTGAGAAGTAACCTGAAAATCAAGGTGCCTGAGAGTGTTTTGGGTGTCAAGGAATATGAATGTACTGTGATTTCTAACAAGAATGTTGCAACATTTATCAAAGAATTCAAGGTACAGTTGCCTAAAGGTTCACACATGGACTTTCTGCCAGGCTCATACGCCCAGATAAAAATACCCACATTCAGTATTGACTATGACAAAAATATAGACAAGAGTCTGATAGGCAATGAGTATCTGCCCGCTTGGCAAAAATTCAATCTGTTCTCTTTGAAATGTGTTAACACAGAGCCAACAGTTCGTGCCTACTCAATGGCCAACTATCCTGCTGAAGGCAATGTTTTTATGCTTACGGTACGAATTGCTACACCTCCGTTCAAGCCCGACCATAGTGGCTTTATGGATGTGAATCCCGGTATAGCCTCGTCCTATATTTTCACACTGAAACCAGGTGACAAAGTTATAATGAGCGGACCATATGGAGATTTCCACCCTCATTTTAATTCCAAGCGAGAGATGATTTGGGTAGGAGGTGGTGCTGGTATGGCTCCGTTACGCGCACAGATTATGTATATGACACGGACATTGAACACGCGCGACAGAAAGATGCACTATTTCTATGGCGCGCGTGCACTTAACGAAGTGTTCTACCTTGATGATTTCCTTGAATTGGAGAAGGAATTCTCCAATTTCCATTTTCATCTTGCTCTTGACCGCCAAGACCCGGCTGCAGATGCAGCGGGAGTGAAATATACGGCTGGATATGTTCATCAAGTCATGTACGATACCTATCTGAAATATCATGAGACCCCTGAGGATATTGAATATTATATGTGCGGTCCTGGCCCAATGTCAAAAGCAGTAATCAGTATGCTTGACTCTCTTGGCGTTGATCCAGAATCCATTATGTACGACAATTTCGGTTGATACAAGCAAACCGTAACAAACTTATAACAAACACTAACAAAGTCGCTGGTTTCCAGCGGCTTTGTTGCGCTTGTAGAGGTTGCGTTTCTGTGGTTTGTTATAGGTTTATTCGGGTTTGTTTGGAAACCAATCTGTCACCCAAGTGTCACCCAGAGTGTCACCCAAAATTATGTAACTGGAAATGAAGAAGAAAATTGATTTTAGTCCTGTCCACTTACGGTCAAAGAAAATTGCTCAAGGCAAGAAGTCTCTCTATCTTGACATCGTAAAGGATGGTGTGCGTATGAGAGAATTTCTTGGGTTACATCTTGTACCCGAGAAAACTCGTGTTGACAAAACTGCAAACCGTGCCGTCATGAGAGCTGCAGAGGAAATCAAGGCAAAGCGGCTTGTAGAGTTGTTGGAAGACAAGTTGCCGTTTGCAGGGAAGAACGGGGGAAAGGTGAACTTGATGGAGTGGCTGGAGGAGCAACGGAAGTATTACTATGCCAACGATAACATGAACTATTCCAAGACCATTCACAACCTCATTCACCATCTGAAACTGTTTCATCCTAAGCAAATGACGATGAAGGAGGTAACGCCAGCTTTTGTGAGGCGGTTCTTGGAGTATCTCCGTGGGGACGGCGTGAACAAGTATGGCGGCAGGTTGTGTCAGGAGACCATCTACACTTACTTCACGGTGCTCTCCATTCTGATGAACAAGGCGGTGAGGCTTGACTTGATAGCGGCCAATCCATTTCACAAGTTGTCGCAAGCTGAGAAGCCACAACGCAGGACGAAGAAGAAAGAGTATCTGACGCTTGACGAGGTGAAGCGCATGGCGGCTGCGGAATGTGACGACTGGAGGGTAAAACACGCTTTCCTGTTCTGTTGCTTCACTGGGCTGCGCTATGTGGACGTGTCGCGGTTGAAGTGGAAACACATAGTGGAGGTCAGTCCTAATGTGTTCCAGATTGAGCTTGTGCAGCAGAAAACCAAGGAGCCTGTATATATTCCGTTGTCGGCAAATGCTTTGAAGTGGTTGCCGGAGCGCGGATATGACGGAAAGGAGAACTATATTTTCAACTTCCGCGACAGGTCCATCATCTATGACTACCTCAACAAGTGGGCTAAGGCGGCAGGCGTGGAGAAGCACGTGACTTTCCACATGGCCCGCCACACCTGCGCTACGCTGTTGCTCTACTATGGAACCGACTTGTACACTGTTTCAAAAATCCTTGGGCATACGTCCATCAAGACAACGCAGGTGTACGCCAAGGTTGCTGACGAGATGAAGCGCAAGGCCGTGGGGAATATCCCGGAGGTTTAACTTCATCGTGACACAGTATTGTTGAAATCGAAAAACGAAGTTGTTTTTGTCGTTGTCGTTGCCTATATTATACGACGTTAGGAGTATAATATATATATTCCTTATTCCTATATCTTATATAAACTATCGTTTATATCTATACAATAGTCCGTTAAATTTTTCTTCAAAGCAATGCCATCCAATTGTTATTTGTTG
>ERZ808252.471-NODE-471-length-38884-cov-4.478611_pt1 | contig 38884 bp, 30 predicted proteins | sample MGYA00521242_ERZ808252 | MGnify/ENA primary metagenome ERZ808252 (study PRJEB31516, sample SAMN03275581) | gut metagenome | biome: mammalia-associated habitat; material: feces | host: Papio cynocephalus | place: Kenya | collected 2012-08-07 ...
TGGAAACAGGCACTTTATAGTTTAATTATTTACGTATGAAAGTATTGATTAGCGGATACGGAAAGATGGGGCACATGGTGGAGACGTCTTTGGCGAGGCATGGAATTGAGCTTGCCGGTGCTACTGATGACGTATGCTCTGTGCCAGATGATGTGGCAGCAGAGAGTATATGTGTGGATTTTACCACACCTGAGGCATTTAGGAGTAATTATCCTGAAATCGCGCGTAAGTTTAAAGCTGCCGTGGTGGGAACTACTGGCTGGTATGATATTAAGGATGAGGTTTTTGCATCTTTTCGTAAAGAAGGCAAGACCCTTGTGTGGGCATCTAATTTCTCTATTGGGGTAAATGCTCTTTTTGCTGCGGTGCAGCGTGCCTGTGATGTTATGAAAGGACATGGTTATGTCCCTAAGGTGGATGAAACTCATCATATTCATAAACTTGACGCACCAAGTGGTACGGCAAAGAGCCTTGCTGATATTGTGGAGCGTCATTTGGAAGTGAAGCCGGAGATAGAGGCTCATCGCGTCGGGGAAGTGCCGGGGATTCATACCGTAGAGTTCCTTTCAGGTGTTGATAAGCTTTCGTTTACTCATGAGGCATTCTCTCGTGAGGGTTTTGCTGAAGGGGCAGTGTATGCTGCCACCCTTGCAGATAGTGTCAATGGTGTGTATGAATTCAAGGATCTGATATTATGACAAGACTCCATCTTGAGGGGTGCGGAACGGCACTCCTGACCCCGTTCAAGGGAACGGAGGTTGATTTTGATGCGTACCGGAAATGTGTCAGTCGACAGGTTGAGGCTGGGGTCCATTTCCTGGTGCCGCTAGCCACTACCGGTGAGACGCCTACGCTGACCCGCGATGAGAAATTAAGGCTTCTTGAGATAACCCATGAATGTGCTGGGACGCTGCCTTTGGTGGTGGGTTGCGGCTCCAATTCTCTGGGCGCAACTCTTGAGAACATATCTATGGTGGAAAAGTTATCCGATGCTCTGCTTGTGGTGGTCCCGTTCTACAATAAGCCTACGCAAGAAGGGCAGTATCAGTACTTTAAGACAATAAGCGAGTCCACAGACAAGCCTATAGTTATTTATAACGTTCCAGGTAGGACAGGAGCTAACATGAGTGCTGACACCTGCCTCAGGCTTGCCTCCGACTGCCCTAATATTATTGCCACAAAAGAGGCTTCTGGTAATTATTCTCAGGTCAGTGCCATTATACGTTCTGCTCCAGAAGGGTTCTCTGTTCTAAGTGGAGATGATGATATGACACTTGCTTTCATGGCCACTGGCGCGCAAGGCGTTATCAGTGTTGCTTCCAATATAGCACCAAAAGAGGTTGTGAATATGGTGAATGCATTGAGTGCCAATGATATAATCACTGCAAGGAGGCTCCATCATCGTCTTACGCCGCTTTTCAAGGCCTGCTTTGTGGAGTCTAATCCGATTCCAGCCAAGGCTGCAATGAGCATTCTTGGGCTCATGGAGGATGAAGTCAGACTTCCACTTGTCAGGGCTGGTGAATCTACAAGAACACTTATGTCACAGATAATTGCAGAACTATGGAGATAACATTGGAAAAATTTGAAGAGGTCATCCGAGGCCTTGAAAAGGGAGAAATCAGGGTAGCTGAGAAAAAGGGAGATGAATGGATAGTCAACAAGTGGGTTAAGGAAGTGATCCTCTCCGGTTTCCGCTTCGGCACTATTTGTGACATGAGCGAGGGGCAGTTCTCTTTCTTTGACAAGAATACATACCCGGTCCGGAGTTTCAGCGCTGAAGACGGCGTGAGGATTGTTCCTGGTGGGACAAGTATTCGTAGGGGAGCGTTTGTCGCTGGTGGGGCTATTGTGATGCCTCCTTCTTATATTAATGTGGGTGCGTATGTAGACGAGGGTACTATGGTGGACAGCCACGTGACTATCGGTTCATGTGCTCAGATAGGAAAGCATATACATATTTCGGCTGCCACCCAGATCGGCGGGGTTCTTGAACCAGCTGGGGCCATGCCGACCATCATTGAGGACGGTGCTTTTGTCGGTGGCAACTGCGGAATATATGAGGGTACAATAGTCCAGGAGGGGGCTGTGATAGCTTCTGGTGTCATCATTACCAGCTCTACAGCTATATTTGACGCTACCACAGGAGAATTCGTTCCGCGCAATGCGGATGGACGAGTGGTGGTGCCTCGTGGGGCAGTGGTCGTGTCAGGAAGCCGTCCAGTAAGACATGGCGTATCTGCTGGCTCAGGAGTATCTCTTTATTGTCCGGTGATAGTGAAATATCGTGACGAGAAGACTTCCGGCTCGGTGACGCTTGAAGATATGTTGAGATAAAGTAATGGTGGAGTTATATAAGTATTCTGGCGCGGGTAATGATTTTGTGGTGTTGGATGGGCGTGCTGGTGGAGTAGAAAGATATAGAGACAAGGGGGTCATCAGCATCTTATGTGATCGCTCAAAAGGCTTTCTGGCTGCGGATGGGCGTGTGGGTGCAGATGGTCTGATGATTCTTTCCGATGCTGACGGATATGATTTCAGCATGGAGTTTTACAATCCGGATGGGTCCTCAGGTATGATGTGCGGAAATGGCGGACGCTGCATTGTGGCGTTTGCTGATTTCTGTGGTATAAGGCCTTCGGATGGTGGGATGTTCAGGTTTGTTGCTGCGGATGGTGTGCATACAGGGAAGATATTATCTCGTATTGGGGATGTATCAAGCGTTCGCCTTGGGATGATAGACTGCACCGAGTATAGACCTTCTCTTGACGGGTGGTTTCTTAATACCGGTACCAGGCATTTCGTGAAATTTGTGCCAGATGTTGATTCTCTTGACATTGAGAGTGTCGGAAAACGATATAGGCTGGACGAGACATTTGCCCCACATGGGGTCAATGCCAATTTCGTGCAGATCCTTGATGACGGTTCTCTAAAGGTGCGTACCTTCGAAAAGGGCGTCGAAGCTGAGACTCTTGCCTGTGGTACAGGGCTTACAGCCAGCGCCATCGCCTCGTGGCTGAAGAAACCGGATTCGAAGAAGACTGTTTCCGTGGCTCTCCATGCACGTATAGCCAGTCTTGAGGTGGAGTTCTGCCCGCCGTCATGCAGTGGGTCTCCGTTTACTGGGGTGTTTCTTACCGGGCCGGCCGAAATTGTCCGCTAACAGGCAGATATTTGAGGAAAATGTGGTCTGTCGGCATTACCGGAAAATTTGTATATTTGGAACTTGTAAAAGTGATTCTATGCATAGGTTTGAAATTCTATCCAAGGAGATGCTCACTCCAAACATCTGCCGGATGAAAGTTAATGCTCCGCTGCTTGCATCTGCTGCACGTCCAGGCCAGTTCCTGATGGTGCGTACGGACGAGAAAGGGGAGCGTATTCCTCTGACTATTAGTGATTATGATGCTTGCGAAGGGACGGTTACCATTGTCACCCAAAGCATAGGCGCTTCCAGTATGGATATCAATGCCATGCAGGTAGGGGAGTGCTTTGCCGATGTGGTGGGGCCACTCGGCATGCCGTCTGAGTTTATCAACATGAGCCCAGAGGATCTTTCTTTACAGAGATATATATTTATTGCAGGTGGAGTAGGTACCGCGCCTGTGTATCCTCAGGCCAAGTGGCTTCATGACAAGGGAGTGTCTGTGGATGTTATCATAGGAGCAAAGACATCGGATCTTCTGATTTATAAGGAAGAGATGTCGAAAGTCTGTGATCATCTTTTTATCTGCACTGATGACGGTTCGGAGGGGTTTCACGGGATGGTCACCGCTTTGCTTGAAAAGTTGGTGTCCGAGGGACGCAAATATACCATGGCCGTGGCAATCGGACCGATGATAATGATGAAGTTTACAACTCTTACTGCCAAGAAACTGGGCCTGCCGATTACTGTGAGCCTCAATACCTTGATGGTGGATGGTACCGGAATGTGCGGGGCTTGCAGGGTAACTGTAGCCGGCAAGACCAAATTCGCTTGTGTAGATGGTCCTGAGTTTGACGGATATGAAGTGGATTTTGATGAAGCGATGAGACGTCAGGGTCAGTATAGGAAAGAGGAAGCGGAGGCTATGGAACATCATAAATGCAAAATAGGGAGGAATAGCTAATGGCCAACAGGATACCACGAGTTCCAGTACGCGAACAAGAACCAGCCGTAAGGGCACATAATTTTGATGAGGTATGCTTTGGATACAGTCGCGAGGAGGCATTGCTTGAGGCTACAAGGTGCCTTAATTGCCGTAATCCGCGTTGCGTGACTGCTTGTCCTGTGGGATTAAAGATACCTACATTTATTTCTCTTCTGGTGGCAAATGATATTGCGGGAGCAGCAGCTGTTATAGCTGAAGATTCATCTCTGCCTGCTGTGTGCGGAAGAGTATGTCCTCAGGAGACTCAATGTGAGGGAAGTTGTATACTTGGAGTAAAGGGAGAGCCTGTGGCGATAGGTAAATTGGAGAGGTTTGTGGCAGATTATACACGCTCACATCCGGAGGAGTTTCCTGAAGATGCTGCTCCAGTATGCGCACCAGAGGCACCTCGGGTGGCTATCGTTGGCTCTGGTCCAGCAGGACTTGCCTGCGCTGCCGATTTGGCCAAATGGGGGTATGATGTTACCATTTTCGAAGCATTGCATAAAGCTGGAGGCGTGCTCGAGTATGGTATCCCGGAGTTTAGGCTTCCAAAGGACAAAGTCCTGAAATATGAGATAGAGGATGTCCTGAAACTCGGCGTCAAGATTGAAACTGATGTGGTTGTGGGAAGGACTGTCAATGTGGATTCTTTGCTAGACGAGAAAGGTTTCAGCGCTGTGTTTATAGGCACAGGTGCCGGACTTCCTAAGTTTATGGGTATTCCAGGGGAGAATCTATGTGGGGTGTTCTCGGCCAATGAATTCCTTACACGTAACAATCTTATGCGGGCGTACCGCGATGATTACATGACGCCTATCCATATAGGGAAGAAAGTGTGCGTGGTGGGCGGTGGCAATGTGGCGATGGATGCAGCTCGCACCGCGCTTAGGCTTGGCGCAGAAGTCCACATCGTATATAGGCGTACCGAAGCTGAGCTTCCGGCGAGAAAAGAAGAGGTACACCATGCCGTTCAAGAAGGCGTAATCTTTGATATGCTCACCAATCCGGTTGAAATAATTGGTGATGAGAAAGGGTGGGTGTCTGCTATGAGGTGTGTTCGCATGGAACTTGGGGAGCCGGATGCAAGTGGTAGGCGTTGCCCAGTGGCCTTGGTGGGATCAGAGTTTGACATGCAGACAGATACTGTGATCATGGCACTCGGTACCAGTTCCAATCCGCTTATTGCCAAGACCACGTCAGGATTGGAGACCACACGCCGTGGTGGTATATCTGCCGATAGTAGTGGAGTCACATCCAGGCCAGGCGTTTTTGCTGGAGGAGATGCAGTGACCGGAGTCGCAACTGTCATTCTCGCTATGGGAGCAGGTCGTGCTGCAGCGAAATCCATTGACCAATACATTAAAAATCACATTAAATGAAACTGAAAGATTCTCTGTCCGAGTTCTGTACGTGGAAGTTCTGGCGGGATATACTGACCATTTTTATCGCAATGTCCATTGCCGCTGCGGCTGTGTATTACTTCCTTATGCCGAGTAAATTGGTGGTCGGAAGCATCTCTGGACTGTCAATAGTGATAAGTGGTGTCTTCGAGCAGATGGGAATAGATGTGAAGGTTTCCGTCATTGTGTTTCTGATTAATGCTATCCTTCTTGTCATGGCCTATCTTCTGATAGGCAAGGAATTTGGCCTAAAGACAGCTATTTCAGCGCTTGTACTGGCTCCGCTGATTGATATGTGGGAGGCAATATGCCCGTATGAACGTCTTCTTGAGCCAGGCTCGACATCTGTGATGGGGGATATATGGTTTGATTTGCTGTGCTTTATTCTTATTCTCAGCGCATCCCAAGCCATCCTGTTCAGAATCAATGCTTCTACGGGAGGATTGGATATCCTTGCCAAGATTGTGAATAAATATCTGCATTTTGATATTGGCATGTCAGTCACCATTGCCGGTGTGGTGATATGCTGCACGGCATTTGCTATAAATTCTTTCCGTTTGGTTGTAATAGGTCTTATTGGAACATGGTTGAATGGTCTGATCGTGGATTATTTCATGATGAGCCTCAGCAAACGTAAAAGGGTTTGTATCATTTCTGCAGAGTATGACAGGGTGAGGGATTATATAATCAACACCATTGTGAGAGGATGCAGTCTATATGAGGTTACAGGTGGATATTCTGGAGAGAAGACCATGGAAATTCAGAGCCTTCTTACTCAAGATGAGTTCGTAAATCTTATGACTTGGATAAGGGAAAATGACATTAAGGCCTTTATCACTGCGGGCAATGTCAGTGAAGTTTACGGACTCTGGAGTGAGCATAAGCGCCTCAAGAAGTCTTCAAAAACGAAGTAACACTTGTATGTGCTGTAAGTTTTCTTTACATAGGATGTAAAGAAATTTTACAATTGTCTGATTTCGTTTTTTTGCCAGTGCTTCATAATAAGTCATTTACGGAAGTGGCACGATAATGGTTGCGTGTCTTTTTGAGGTAAATGATAGGATATGAAGTCTTTTTTCCATTTTTTGAAGCATAATCCGTGTTACGCGCTTATCAATGTGTTTGGTCTGGCTGTATCCCTGATGTTCGTTATTCTCATAGGGGACTATACATGGCGTCAGTACAGCGTGGACTCATGGAATAGGAATCGGGATAGGATATATTTAATGGGGAATAACAGGAATTTCATGTCCTGGCCCGATATTTCCGAACAGATTGCATCGACTTATCCTGAAATCAATAGTATTTGTAGGGTGGTAAGTCAGGCCGGAGTGCTTAAGACCGGGGAAAAGCGTGTCGGTGACGGCCAATCAGGAGACAATATTCTGATTGCCGACTCTAATTTTATGGATTTCTTCGATCTTCCGATATTGGAGGGAGATAAGTCATCCGCCCTTGATTCACCTGGTAAATGCATGATTACCAAGAGCCTTGCAGATCGTTTGTTCCCGGACGAGAATCCACTTGGAAAAGAGCTTTCTGTAGTGGGCCAGCGTTCAGTAATGATGACCAAAAAGGCTGATCCTTATGATAGCACTGCGATTTATACCGTGTCTGCGGTACTGAAGGATTTCGACAGGACAGTGCTCCCTAATGAGACGGAGGCTGTATTCAACCTGAAGGACCATCCGAAGATTCTTGGCTATTTATGTGACAATAATGTCTTTGTCGCTACCTCGCACGGAGTTCTCAAAACTTTTCTGATGACGGACGATATATCCTCTCTTAGGTCCAAGTCAGACGAGATTGCTAAATTGGTTAAAGATAATACTGCCTCTGCATTTAATGGAGCCGAGAATCAGAATATTATATTCACTCCTTTCTCGGAACTGATGTTTGCGAAACAGAACGACGGCGGCGGCCTTGAGAATGGCGACAAGGGGCTTCTCTCCATACTTTTGAGCGCTATCATTGCTATTTTGCTTTTTGCTGTTACGAACTATGTCAACCTTACTGTCGCCAACACAGGCTTGAGGGCCAAGGAAATGGCGACGAGAAGGCTTCTTGGCAGCACAAAGGTGGAGGTTATACGACAACTTGTCTATGAATCCGTCCTGATGGTATTACTTTCTTTTATTATCGGACTTGTCGCGGCTTTTGCTCTTCAGGATGATATCGCGTCTCTTTTCCGTGGGAAGATTGCGCTTGACAAGGATATATCGTTTGGGACAGTTAGTGTGTGTCTGCTCTTTGTCCTGCTTACCGGTTTTGTTTCTGGTATCGTTCCAGGTCTTCAAATATCGAGATTTAAACCTATTGATGTGGTCAAAGGGTCATTCCGCTATAAATCTAAAATGGTGTTCAGTCGTGTGTCCTTAGTTATTCAGAATGTGATTACAGTGGTGATGCTAAGTGCTTCCCTAATCATGTTCCTTCAGATAGGGCATCTTGTTGACGCTCCTCTTGGGTATGAGACTAAAGGTGTCGTTGAAGTGAGTCCGGGGAATGACAGCTATGCATCTGTGCTTAGGGATGAACTCCTACGGCTTCCTTCTGTCTCTGCTATCGGTGAATTTTCCGGCTCTTCTCCGTGCGGCTCTCCTGCTTATCTGACGGCTTCTGTTGGAAAAGACGGTGAGAGGGTGATGTTGTATTATAGCGATATGGATCGGACAGCAGCTCAAATATACGGTTTTGATGTGTTAAGTGATTATGGCAATGCCCCTGGTTCATATTATCTTACCGAGGATGCAGTGAGACTGCTTTGTCAGGATAAGAATTCCAGGACGTATATGTGGGGCCAGGAAGAAGTGGGCATTGCCGGGGTAATAGGAGACTTGCACATGAGCAGTATACTCCGTAATCCTGATCCTGTAAGGGTGGGAATATGTGATCTTGATCAGCTTGAGGATGTTTCTCTTGTTGTGAAGACAGATGGCAGTAGCAGGGCATACAAAGAGATCGTTGATACTTATACGCGTATATGTGGGCCTTCTGAAGATATTGAGTATGATGTGAGAGATCTTCATGAATTTGTGAATGAGTCTTTTTCTTCGCAGCGTAATACACTTAAGATTGTGCTGATGTTTACTTTGGTCGCGATAGTGATTTCTATACTTGGATTCATAGGCATGTCTCTTTTCTTTGCGCGACAGAGACGCAAGGAAATAGGTGTCAGGAAGATTATGGGTAGTTCCGTGTCTGCCGTCATTGCTCTTATGCTTCGAAAATTCTGCTCTCCTCTTATTATTTCCATGGTGGTGGCTGTTCCTATTGCTATTGTCGTCATGCGCGGATGGCTGGAGTCCTATAGTTATAGGATAAATCTCTCTCCTTGGATTTTCATCGCGACTTGCCTGGCCTCTCTACTGATGGCTATACTTTCTATCATAATACAGATTACTAGGGCGGCGCTGATCAACCCTCGCGACTGCATAGTGGAAGAGTAATAATCCCGAAAAACTACTATCTTTGTAAGATATATGGATGAAATTCTAAAAGATCTTACAAATAAGGAATATGACAGCGGCTTCATTACCGATGTAGAGCAGGAATATGTGCCTAAAGGCCTTAACGAAGATGTAATCCGGCTTATCTCGTCCAAGAAAGACGAGCCGCAGTGGCTGCTTGATTTCAGACTTGATGCTTTCCGTAGATGGCAGAAAATGACTCCGCCGCAGTGGGGTCATCTGAAACTGCCGGCTATTGACTTTCAGGATATAATATACTATGCTGCGCCTAAGCGAGACGAGGACAGACCCTCAGAGATAGATCCGGCGCTGATGGAGACTTTCGACAAACTTGGTATTCCTCTTCATGAGAGGGAGGCGCTTGCCGGAGTGAAGCCTTCTCGCGAAGTGGCTGTGGATGCGGTGTTCGATTCGGTGAGTGTTAAGACCACATTTAGCAAAACTTTGGCAGAGAAGGGCATTATTTTCTGCTCGTTTTCCGAAGCGGTGCGTGAGTATCCGGAACTTGTGCGCAAATACCTTGCGTCTGTAGTCCCCGTATCTGACAACTTCTATGCTGCGCTTAACTCGGCAGTATTCTCCGATGGCTCGTTCTGCTATATACCAAAGGGCGTGAAATGTCCTATGGAACTTTCCAGCTATTTCCGCATCAATGCGGGTGGCACTGGGCAGTTTGAGCGCACGCTTATAGTCGCGGATGAGGGAGCCCAACTTAGCTATATGGAAGGATGTACTGCCCCAATGCGTGACGAACATCAGTTACATGCTGCAGTGGTGGAGATTGTGGTCGAAAAAGATGCCGACGTAAAGTATAGTACGGTTCAGAACTGGTATCCTGGAGATGCACAAGGGCGCGGAGGTATTCTCAACCTTGTTACCAAAAGGGGTATCTGTAAAGGCAGCGGTTCACACTTAAGCTGGACTCAGGTAGAGACCGGATCCGCCATCACATGGAAATACCCGAGCACCATTCTGAAAGGGGACTACTCGTCTTCTGAGTTCTATAGTGTGGCTATGACAAACAACTTCCAGCAGGCGGATACAGGTACTAAGATGATACATCTTGGCAAGGGCACCAGAAGCCGTATCGTCTCGAAAGGTATTTCTGCAGGCCGAAGCGAAAATAGCTACAGAGGACTTGTACATATAGCGCCGACAGCAACCGGTGCGAGGAATTACTCGCAGTGTGACTCGCTTCTTATAGGGGATAAATGTGGGGCTCACACGTTCCCTCTGATAAGAAACCGCTGTGCATCTGGTGTGGTGGAGCATGAGGCAACCACATCCAAGATTAGTGAAGACCAGCTTTTTTATTGTACCCAACGAGGTATCTCACAGGAAGATGCCGTGGGACTTATTGTCGGAGGATATGCCAAGGAGGTGATCTCAAGACTACCAATGGAGTTCGCCGTGGAGGCCGGTAAACTTCTATCAGTTTCACTTGAAGGAGCGGTAGGATAGCCTATGGACTGGATTAACTATACACTTTTTACCATTGGGAATGATACTCCGGTACTCCTCATAGACGTTATAACATCTGTGTTGGGACTCAGTTGTGTATTTCTTGCGGGCCGTAAGTCTACTGCCAATTTCTGGGTTGGATATCTCTACAGCGCCGCTCTTTTCCTGATGTTCTGGAATAAGAACCTGTATGTCAGCCTACTTCTGCAGCCGGTATCGCTTGTAATAAATATTATTGGGCACTATCGTTGGACACATCCTCGTGAAGGGGAGAGGAGCAGCGCTGATGCGTCTGCACTTAAGGTTAGTTCTCTCTCGTGGGTAGGAAGAGGGCTGTGCCTGCTATCCGTACTGATAATCAGTGTGCTTTGGGGCTGGACGCTTGATACGCTTTTCCCATCCGACCCGCACCCATATCTGGACACTCTAGTGACAGTGCTGATTTTGGTCGCCCAGTTGTTGAGTGCTTTGAAGAAATGGGATTGCTGGATGGCGTGGATATTAGTCAATATTGCCCAACTTGTATTGCATATATCTGTGGGCCACGTGTTTATGCCTATGGTATGTGCGTTGTATCTTGCCAATGCTATTTGGTCGCTTGTCGGCTGGACCAAATCAATAAAGAAAGGAGAATGATATGAATGAGATATTGCTTGAGATAAAAAATCTCCACGCGGAAGTGGAGGGAAAGGAAATACTTAAGGGGCTAGACCTCACCATTCGTAGGGGTGAGGTACATGCTGTGATGGGACCTAACGGTGCCGGCAAGAGTACACTTGGAGCCGTGCTCACAGGCCGTCCAGGATATGAGGTTACAGGCGGTTCTGTAATGTACGATGGAAAGGACCTTCTTGCTATGAAGCCGGAGGAGCGTGCATGGGCAGGTCTTTTTATGAGTTTCCAGTATCCTGTGGAAATTCCCGGTGTAAGCATTACGAACTTCATGAAGGCAGCGGTCAATGCCAAACGCAAGTCTCTTGGGCTCGAAGAACTCAAGCCTGGAGAGTATCTCAAACTTCTTAAGGAGAAGATGGCTTTCGTACAGATGAAGAGCGAGTTCGCCAAACGAGAAGTGAATGTCGGATTCTCTGGCGGAGAGAAAAAGCGCAACGAGATATTTCAGATGGCTATGCTTGAGCCTACGCTCAGTATTCTTGATGAGACTGACTCCGGGCTTGATGTGGATGCCTTGCGAATAGTGGCGGAGGGCGTCAATGCACTTAGGACCCCTCAGACGGCATCTGTCGTCATCACGCACTACAAACGCCTTCTTGACTATATAGTTCCAGATATCGTACACGTGCTCAAGGACGGCCGGATAGTGAAGACAGCGGGGAAAGAACTTGTAGATATTATTGAGGATAAAGGCTACGAAGGAATAGATATTTAGTTTATGGACAGGGTATTTGTGATAGGAAGGGAGTCTTTCCCGGAACTTGTCCGGCTTTCCTCCGGCGAGCAGTACAAGGCTGTATTCGTAGTGCTTCCGGGCACAAGCGGAAAGTTCGCTATGGAGATAGATATTGACGGTCCTGGATGTGAAGTGGATATAGCCGGACTCTATTTGTGCTCTGGCAGTGATAGCGTGGAGTTGGATGTGATTCTCCGGCATAACTATGGTGGCAGCACATCCACACAGCAGTTTCTTGGGGTTGTTGGTGGGGAGTCAAAGGCGGTGTTTGATGGACTTGTGTATGTGGCACCAGGTGCGGTGAAGACTAAGGCCCATCAGGAGAATAGAAGCATCCTTTTGGAGTCAACTGCTTTTGTGGAATCCCGCCCGCAACTTGAGATATATGCTGATGATGTAGAGTGCTCTCACGGCTGCACGTCAGGCTATCTTGCTCCCGACGAACTCTTTTATATGAGATCAAGGGGAATACCGGAGGGGGAAGCGTTGAGGCTTCAGAAGATTGCCTTTCTCTCTCCTGTGTTGAAGCGTCTACCTGAATCGCTAGCAGAAGAGATTTATGAGAGTATTTCCTGATGTCAAAGTCAATCTTGGGCTGAGCGTACTGCGTCGGCGGGAGGATGGTTTCCATGATTTGGAGACACTGTTCGTTCCGTGTGATGCGTTTCACGATGAGTTGGAGATTGTCCCGGCACTTGACGGAAAGGTCGAGTTTGTTCTTGATGGGGGCGTTTGGAATCCAAAAGAGGATTTGACATATAGGGCGTATGACTTGCTTCGCCTGGAATTTGATATTCCTCCGGTGAAGATGCACCTGCGAAAAGGTAGTCCAGTCGGGGCTGGCCTTGGTGGTGGTTCTGCCGATGCTGCCTATGCTATGAGGGCATTATCTGAGATGTTTGGTCTTGGACTTTCTGAAGATGAGTTGGCAGCGAGAGTCAGCGTTCTTGGTTCCGACTGTGCATTTTTTGTCTACGACAGACCTATGTTCGGGGAGGGCAGGGGCGAGCGTCTTACATCATTTGACCTGGATCTTTCTGCCTATGAACTCAAGGTGGAAGTGCCTTATGGCTGTGCTGTTAGTACAAAGGAGGCGTATTCGTCAGTTATGACCCGTGAAGCTCATCCAGAACTTGGCAGAATGCCACTGAGGGAGGCTCTTGCTATGCCGGTAGAGAAATGGAGAGAGTGCCTTGTCAATGATTTCGAGTACTCTGTTTTTCGTGTACACCCTGAAATTGCAGAATTGAAGCAGTCTTTTTATGAACGTGGGGCTGTGTACGCCTCAATGTCCGGCTCTGGATCAGCTGTGTTCGGGATCTTCAGAAAGAGACGATAGCAAGAAAATTATAAGTATTGTGCCCGATGCGAAATAGCGGAAGCATAGTCTCTGAGAGTAGTAGGAGAATTGCGAAGAACACTCTCCTGCTATATGTGCGTATGCTGGTCCTTATGTTTGTAGGACTATTTACTTCTCGGGTAGTTCTTTCCGCTCTCGGAGAGACCGACTATGGTGTGTATAATGCTGTAGGAGGGATGGTTACGGTGTTTACATTCGTCACTGCTTCCATTTCTGCCGCCATCAGTAGGTATCTTGCATTCGAAATAGGGCGTAGTGGTGAGGTCGAGAGGCTTCGCAAGGTGTTTTCCGCTGGTTCTGCTGTGCTGGTGGTTTTTGCGTTGATTCTTGTCGTGCTTGCGGAGACCCTTGGAAGGTGGTTTTTGTATACGCGGATGAACATACCTCCTGATAGGGTGGGTTCTGCTGGGGTTGTCCTGCAGTGCTCTTTGGTTGCATTGGTAGTCCAGCTGCTGTCAGTGCCATACAATGCTGCTATTATTGCTCATGAGAAGATGTCTGCGTTTGCTTTCATCAGTCTGCTTGAGGCTGCTCTCAAACTTGTAGTGGCGATTGTGGTGAAGTATGCGATGTGTGACAAACTGGTGCTTTATGCCGTGCTTGTGGCTTCTGTGGCCCTTGTCGTGCGGCTGTGTTACGGACTTTATTGTCGCGCCCATTTTGCTGAGAGTCGTGGAAAGTTCATTTTGGAGCCTGCTCTTATGAAGGAAATGTTATCTTTTTCCGGGTGGAATTTCTTTGGCTCTGGCGCCTATGTGTTGAATACTCAAGGAGTAACGGTCCTTGTCAACATCTTTTTTGGAGTAGCTATGAATGCCGCTCGCGGTGTGGCTATGCAGATAGAGAATATTGCGAAACAGTTCGTTTCCAACTTTCTTACGGCCATAAATCCACAGATTACCAAGAGCTGGGCTGCCGGAGATAGGGATAGGTGTTTTTCTCTTGTGTTTAAGGCGTCCAAGTTCTCCTGCCTTGGAATACTTGTCGTGCTTATTCCTCTGATGTTTGAGGCAGAGTCCGTGCTTGGCTTGTGGCTGACTGTAGTTCCTGAACATAGCTCGGCCTTTGTGCGGCTTGCTTTGGTGGGACTGATGTTGGACATGTTCGGCAATCCGCTTCTCACTCTTATGCTCGCTACTGGCAAGGTAAGAAACTATTATCTGGTCACCGGTTTGACATCATTCCTTTGTTTGCCACTCGTGTGGGCTTCGTTTAGGCTTGGTGCGCCGGCAGAATGGTCATATTGGGGATTTATCTCAGTATATGCAATTGTCTTTTTGCAGAAACTCCTATTTGTGAGGTCTGAGACTGGTTTCCCTATAATGAAGTTTCTTAAGAAAGTGGTCTTGCCGCTTCTTGTACTAATCGTGCTTTCTTCGCTGCTCCCTTTCTTGGTATATATTCTTTTGCCTCAGGGTATTATCCGTCTATTGTTAGTGTGCATCGTCTCTTGGGGAAGCATATTTGTGCTTGCTTGTATAACGATGCTTACTCCAGGAGAGAGGGCCTTTGTCACTCGTAAGTTAGGTCGCTCCAGAGTACCGCTGCGGTGGGCACTTGAAGATGACTATTATGAAATATTCGGACGCCGGCCTAACTTGAAAGAGCCACTGCGATACACGGAGAAGATACAGAAGTATATACTCAAAGAGCGCAATCCTCTGTTTCATAGGCTTGTAGATAAGCTCGATGTTAAACAATATGTGGCATCTGCCATAGGAGAGGAGTACGTCGTTCCTACCATCGGCACTTGGAATAGGGTGGAGGACATAGACTGGGAGGCTCTTCCTGAAAAATTTGTTCTGAAGTGCACTCACGATAGTGGAAGTGCTGTGATATGTGAGGATAAATCTTCGTTTGATTATACAGGGGCTTGCCTGAAACTTTCATCTTGCCTTAAAAGGGATTACTGGAAGTCATCTCGTGAGTGGGCATACAAGGGGCTTTCTCATAGGATTATCGCTGAGCCTTTCTTGCCTTGCCTTGTGAAGTCTTCCTCCACGAGCGATGTCTGTGATTACAAGTTTTTCTGTTTCAATGGGGTGCCGAAGGTTATGTTTGTGGCTACTGATAGGAATGTCCCTGGTCGTGAAACGAAATTTGACTTTTTTGACATGGATTTTAGGCGCCTTGACTTTTGTAATGGGCATCCAAATGCAGATTCGGCTCCTTTATGCCCTGAGAAGTTTGAGCTCATGAAATTATTCGCCGCTAGGCTTTCTGCGGGCATTCCTCAGGTGCGTGTGGACTTTTATGAGATTGGGGGAAAGGTGTATTTCGGGGAATTTACTTTTTATCACTGGCGTGGGCTTGTCCCTTTTGAGCCGGATGAATGGGATTTTAAGATGGGAAGTTTATGGGGAGAATAGCCATATATACATGCATAATAGGTTCTTATGATGTACTTCGGCAGCCAGTGACAACCGTGGACGATATAGATTTTATATGTTTCGTAGGAAAAGGTGAAAAGACATCAGATCGGGTAGGAGTCTGGCAGATTAGGGAACTTCGTGACCAGACAGGTTTGGACGCGGGGCTTTTTTCACGTTACCCCAAGATGCATCCTCATACCCTTCTGTCAGAGTACGATGCAAGCCTTTGGATTGACGGCAATATAGAAATTCGTGATGATTCCTTATACCGTGCCACACGTGAAAAGTTTGCTGCTGGTGTAAAGTATAGTGGCGTTGCTCACCCAACCAGGACCAATGTATACCAGGAGGCCGTGATGTGCCGAAATATGGGTTATATTGGTTGGTTTAAGCTTGCACGTGTGCTGTTTTTTCTTTTTATTCACGGGGAGAAGACTAAGGGCGGCCTGCTTATGGAGAATAATATCATCTTCCGACGTCATAATGATGTGGACATAGTACATCTTGATGAACTATGGTGGCATGAGGTAACTACATTCTGCCGGCGCGACCAGTTATCTTTCATGTGGTGCCTTCGCAAGTGCGGTATTCCTGTAGATTATCTTCTTCCAAAAGGGCAGAATACACGCAATCATCATGGTCTTAAGTATTTGCCGCATAATCATAAGTAATAATCCGTCATTATATTATCTTTAGTTGTGCCGTCGCACAAAAAAGGGCCCGGTAGGAATACCGGCCCCTTTGGAAACGAAATATAAACTACTAACTGTTATCTGTCACAGAAGTTCCACTTGCAGTTGTCGCTGTTGAAGTCGAACTTGCCAAGAGATGGGGTGCTATCTGCAACTGACATGAGGCATACGCTCTCATCAGACTTAGGCATGATGCGGTATGTACCGTCAGTAAGTTGCTCAATTCTCCAGAGCTGCTCAGGAGCACCTGTATATTCAGGTACAGAAACTACTTCCTTGTCGGCTGTAGCAGCGAGTGCCCTGTTGGTCCCCTCTATAGTAATCTTATAGTAAGGAGCGGTGAGGTATCCACCAGCCTCTGGAACTTCAGTCACTGTCCATCTCTGGTGAGGACGGAACATATAGTCTCCGATTCTGATTTCAATATCTCCCTTTGGCCATCCACCGATAACATCCTCAAGTTTCTGGTTCTCGATGACAACCTCAGGCTGCTCGTCCTGTCCGCGGAAGAATCCACGCATAGATCCCTGCATACGAACGAAATCTACTGCGAGTTCAAGAGAGTAACCTCTTCTTACTGACTCAATCTCGTATGTGCCATTCTTAACAGGGGCTCCTGCAACAGGCCAATCATTAACCCAGAGTAGAGGAAGTACTGCAAGCACGCTACGTCCGCTGCGGTCGAAGTCTGCCTCCCAGTGGAATGAGAATACGTCAACGCCTTCTTCAGGGTGTGTAAGGTAGCGTCCGAAGTGTCCGGCACCTGTTTTTCTGTTGCCAGCAGCGATGAGCATCTTTCCGCCACCCTTGAGCATATCACGTCCCATATTGTCGAGGAACGGACCAGTAGGGTTCTTTGAACGTCCGACTACAATATTATACGTAGAGTTAGGACCGTCGCAGCAGGTTCCGTGAGTTCCAAGGAGGTAGTACCATCCATTGCGGTACATCATAGTGGAAGCCTCGCAGTCAATGGCAATGTTCTTTGGCTCCGCACCAGCCTTTCTTGCACCGGTCTTAGGGTCAAGCTCAATGATGCGGATATGTCCGAAATAAGTTCCGTAAGTAACCCAAAGTCTTCCGTCAGGTCCAAGGAGGAGACCTGCATCAATAGCGTCGCAGTCTTCATCAACCTCAGAATGAGCTACCTCGATAGGCTCGGTATAGCCGAAATCAGGGGAATTAGGATCAAGAGTCTTATTCCACATGGTGAGAATACGGCCTGCGTGTCCGCCACCAAGTCCACCACCGGTTGCACTATAAGCAACGAGGTAACGATCTCCAATCTTGAGGGCGTCTGGTGCTGCTCCGCCGCCAGGTCTTACAGCTCCGCTTTCCCATGTCCAACCGTCAGCAGAGATAAGTCCGCCGCCGCCTGTTCCGAAAGTATAGTATTTGCCATCGCACTCCACGATAGAAGATGGATCGTGGATAAATGGCTTGCCAATCTGGGCAGATGCGTTATTGGAAATGCTCAATGACGCGAGTGCTGCAACTGCAGCAGCATATATTGTCTTGTTCATATTCACAGACATTTTTATTGGTTGCTAATAGTAATGTTCTTTACAGGCTGGCCGTTTTCGTCAACGAAACGAACGCAGAAGTCACTCATACCAGGTCCATTGATGATGGCACCGCGGAGGACATTCTTTCCTTTCTTGAGGGTGAGACGCTTGGAAGCGCAGTCGTCCTGAACCATACGCCTATCACCAGAGAGAAGCAATACTTCTTCACCGTTAAGCCACCACATTGAAGAAGAGTTGGAACCTACAGAAAGTCTTACGTTCTCGATGTCTTCATCGCAGTTTACTACTGTTACGGCCCAGAATATTACACCGTATACTTCGGTTTTGAGGTTGCTGGCCAGACGGAACAACTTGATATTGTAGCGTTCGCTATCGAAGCAGTGCCATGCAAGTTTCTTCTTTCCGACCTTTACTTTCTGTCCGTCCTTAGGAAGGATGGTCTGCTGATCTTTGAAATACTCCATGCCGAATTGTTCGCGGAGGTAGCTATCAGTGAAAAGAGTGTTGGAGAATACATTGCTTCTACGGAATCCCATAGCGTTAAGCTGCTCTTCAGTCATCGGCTCTTTTTTGTCGATAGGCTCAAGAAGAGACCAACGACGAATGAAACCTTCAGCATCTGGTTTTGCAGTCTCACCTGAGCAAGGGGTGAAATAGCAGTCAAGGCTTGTGTCAGAAATCGATCTGACTGGCTTGTTGTCCTGAGCATTGGCTTGTACACTGAGGAACAGTGCTGCGCAGGAAGCGACAAGAACTGATTTTGAAATGATGTTCATAAAAGATTGATATTAGTGGTTTAAATTAATTTCCGAATGCGAAGATACTATCTTTTTTGCTTTTGGGGCCGAAAAAACCGTATCATTATTTTTAAAATCCATATCATAAGTGTATTGCTGCGATACATTATATTCTTATGTTCGCAGAAATGCTCCTTGTGACTTGGATTCTTTTCGTGACTTTCTTATCTCGGGCATCTTCTTCCATAGTTTGGGGAGGAATGCAAGTGGCGATGTGGAGCAATTCTTAATGGATATACCAAGCAGGCGCAGTGGCGTGATTATGCGCTGAAGGGTAAAACTTGAGTTTGGGTTGGATAATCTTACTATTGTTGAAATACACTTCAGCCTCATGCGTTTTTCTTTGTCAGATGGTCGTCCTGATCTATCGTGGATAGCGGTGGCGGCTGTCACGATCCCGCATTTCAGTCCGTGGAAGTGGAGTCGGTCTATGTAGTTGTCGTCTTCTCCATATTGGGTGAAAGCAGGCGAAAAGCCCCCGACGATTTTTATGGTGGCAGTGGGGACAAGCCAATGGGCGGCCATAACGAATGGTACTGTTACAACCTCAGAGTCCTTTTCTCTAGATAAATATTTCCCGCATTTTTTTTTGAAATTCCTGTCAAGTCGGCCCTTGGCATCTGTCTGCATGGGACTTAGAATTCCGTAGCCTGTTCGTATTGATGCTATCATAGTCTTCAAGCAGTCTTTGCACAGCCAAGCATCTTGGTTGAGCAGGTATGTAAATTTATACCCATGCTTAATCGCGTAATTGAACCCGATGTTATTGGCGGCTCCAAAGCCGACGTTATTATCGTTTACAATTAGGATAGCGTTAGGAAACGTACTTTGTATATATTCGCGGGTCCCATCGGAGGAGCCATTATCCACAACAAGTATGTCGGCCTTAACTGAAGAGTCTCGCACACTTCCAAGGCACCTTTCTATCCATGTCATGGCGTTCCATGTGACCACTATTACAAGAATGTCACCCATTTATAATTCTTCTTTGAAATATAGGAACAGTTCTTTTGGACTTTTATTGGAGAATATCGAATTGGATATATTCTTGAAAACAAGATGTTTTGTTCTATTCTCCGTAGAAGGGCGTAGTTTCATAAGTATATAGGACTTGCTCCTCTTTGCGCTTTCTGCCAGCCAGACACCGATGCTCAGCATGAAAAGGCTGGCGCGAGACTTTCTCCCGAAGAACAGCAGGGACCCTTTTACAGCTGCCGGCCGTACTGCAGGTGCGAGCCTGGATGCCGTGGTTTTCCATTTGTGTATCAGGGAAGTATCAGCGTCTACGTATACAAGGTAGCCTTTCTCCCTTGCGAGAGTAGAAAGGGCTATATCTTCAGGAGTGAAGAAATACCTTTCATCAAACCATCCGAGCTCTCGGAATACGGCTGTACGTATCATGAACGCAGCTCCTGTGATATTGCTGGTGCTGAAAAGTCTTCGCTTTGCGAATTCAGCATCTGATGTGCGCCCTAAGGTGTCGTCCGTTGGCTCAGAATAGAGATGCCATTGCTGGAGCAGGTATTTATATGAAGGATACTTCGGGCGACCGCATAGCTGGAGAGACCCATCTGGATTATTGATGCGTGGGCTTACGATAGCTGTTCTCTCTGGAAGAACGCTGAAATCTTGAAGCAGATGCCCAGTCACATCCTCGTTTATCAGAGTGTCATCGTTGAGTATGAAGCAATATTCCCCTCGGGCAATGGAGAGGGCGAGGTTGTTGTTCTCGGAGAAGCCTCTCGTGGCGGAACTTACGATAAACCTCACCCATGGGAAGTCTTCCTTCACGCGGGTGAGATTGTCATTGTCAAATTGATAGGCCACTACAATGGTCTCACATTCCCCGGTGCAGTATCTCTCAATCCCTTGAAGGCAGGGATAGAGATTATCAAGCCTGTTCATGCAGACTATGACGATGCTGACTCTTGGGTGTGCTTCCATAAGGGGCGGACTACCAGTCCATTCTGTAATTCCCGCTCAGATGTAGCAGTGAGAATATGTAGAGAAGCCCGTCGTAGTAAACGTCGTAATATCCGTCTTCGTATGGCTCGAGCTTCATGTCCCAGAGATGGCGAACGAGGTCTTTGCTGTACTCGTTGTCCGTCATCATGGATGCGGCAGCAGTGGTGGCAACAAGTCCGATAGAATGTCTTAAGGTGCGGTAGCCGCCAGCTCCCATGATGGTTCTTGGTGCTCCGCCGTCAAGGTTGAACTGATCAGGGAACTTATCTATGCCATAGCTCGCCATGGTGCGCTGAAATTTATCAGCATAGGCGCTCTGCCACTCTTTGTCCGCTCCTGACCAATTGTAGTCAAGGGTAATGTTCATAGGTACGCGCCATGAGTCATACCAGAACTGGGAAACGAATGTGTAAGGCCCGAAACTGCGTGTTATAGGTTTGCCGTCAAACGTGGTTTGGTCAGCGTTGATGCCAGTCTTCTCGTCGCATGCGGTGTGAAGGTATTGTCTTGACTTGGAGGCAATCCTGCGGTAGAGATCTGCGCGTCCATCGTTCGCAGACTCAGCCCACACTTCGAAGAATGCTGGAATATGGTATGACGGGTCTGTCCAACGGTTGGATACGGTGTCTGGACAAAAATTGATAAGCTCGTAGTCCATATTGATGATATTGGTCACTCCGTCGCTTCCGTCCTTGGAGAACATGGTGTTGAGAAGGCTTTGGGCGTCGGCAAGGTAATTGATCTTGCCCTTGTTGCCCCAGCGGCGGGATGCCAGAAGGAGATCTGTCACGAAGTAGAACTCCCCATCACTTGCCGATCCTTCGTCAATATGGGTTCCGTCGTAGCGGCAGTGCCATGCGAAGAATCCCTTCATTGGCCCATCCTTATGCTCCATATATGTTTTGGTCCATGTCCAAATGCGGTCGAACATGTCCTGCTTGTCCATCTGCACGGCTACCATCATTCCATAAGACTGACCTTCTGTGCGGACATCATTGTTCTTGACATCAGCCACATAGGCCATGTCATCTCCCACTTCATGGTAGGCGCGGCGTTCGCTCTCAAATACTTCGTGGAATGCAGACTGAATCTTGGCGTCAATCTCCTCCTGTGAGTAGCCAAGTTCCTTGAAATAGTTGCGATACTCTTTCTTTCCTGATGAGCAGGATGCAATAGAGCAAATCATTGCGGCACACAATGCCAGTACTTTAATCGATTTCATCATTATTATTTTTTAGTATTATTCTTGTATGAGACCGTCTGGAATATCCAGATCGAGAGTCTTGTTATCGGGGTCGCAGGAGATTATGAAATCCTCATGCAGAGGTATCATAATGTCTTTGATGTAGATACACAGATTGCCGGGTATTGGCTCCATACCTGTGACTTCTCCTACAAATTGGCCTTTGTTGTAGATTTTCCACCCCGTAAAGTCTTCTTCGTCCTCTTCCTCGAATTCGGCGTCCATGAAAACTTCCCGGCCCACGATCTCTTCTGCATCTTGCAGGTTATCTACGCCGTCGAACTTTACAATTGCTTTGGATAGGCCTTTGGGTGACAATTCTTCAATAAAGAAAGGAACCTCCAGTCCATCAAATATGATGAACAGGGGTTCCTTGATGTCAATCTGTTCCAATTCGATGTCTCGGAGTCCCATAAGGACCTGTCCGTTGACACCGTTGGATTTGAGGATCTTGGCTATCCGAAGCATTATGCTTCAGCTGGAGCTTCGGCCTCTTCAGCAGGAGCCTGTGCGGCAGCAGCCTCTTCAGCCTGCTTTGCAGCGAGCTCAGCAGCCTTCTTGGCGAGGGCTTCTGCACGAGCCTCATTTACCTTGACCTCCTCAGCTTTGGCAGCCTTGCTTGCTTCGATGGCGTTGTTCTTGAGGGTGGTCTTCTTGGCCTCGATCTTGGCATCGCGCTCAGCCTTCCAGTCGTTCCACTTCTTGTCGGCTTCAGCCTGAGTGAGTGCTCCCTTGGCCACACCACCATCAAGATGGTGACGAAGAAGGACTCCTTCATATGAAAGGATGCGGCGTGAAGTGAGGGTGAGCTCGGCACCTACCTTTACCCATGCGAGAGCGCGCTCGAAGTTGAGAACGATGGTGGCAGGGTTGGTGTTAGGATTGTAAGAGCCAATCTGCTCGATGTAACGACCGTCGCGACGTGCGCGGGTGTCTGCCACTACAATGTGGAAGAATGCGAAATTCTTCTTTCCGTGGCGCTGTAAACGAATTTTAACAGCCATTGTGAATCTGTTTTTAGTTGTTGATAAAAATGTATATATCCCTACCCGAGGGATAGCATGCAAAGGTAGTGAATAAAAACTTATTACACAAGTGCAGTGCTATTTTGGCTTGTTTTTGTCTGGCATGCCAGTATTCCAAGCGAAGAGTTGGGGCATACCAGGCGATAATTTAAGGAACTTATTCGCTTTTTCATCTTTTATGACTAACTTTACCGAATTAAATTCAAGCTGTTATTTTAAAATGAAACTAAAACACATATTGCTTTCAATGGCAGCCACAGTGGTCGCCATTGTTGGATGTGAGAAGACGCAGGATCTTGGCCCTGCCGAGGTTACTGTTGTTTCTCCTTCAGAAACTACCATCAATGTCCCGATTGAGGGTACTGAATTTACAGTGACACTAAAAGCTACTATCGATTGGGCGCTTCAGGGCTATACGGAAGACGTTGCATCATGGCTTTCTGTATCTCCTGCTTCTGGTGCAGCATCATCTGAAAATCAGACCATTACTGTAAAGGTGCTTGCCAATGACGGAGCAGATCGTAAGGCTGATCTCGTTTTCTATGGTAATGTGCTCTGCAAGGCTGCCCTTACTGTTTCGCAGAAAGGCAATGGCGCAGCAGTTGGTGGAGAAGTCATCACTGTAGCTGACTTTATCAGTAAAGCTGACACTCAGACAGAGTATGTCCTTCATGGAACTATCAGCGATGTTACCAAGAACGCTTCCGGTAGTTACTGGGGCTTTGTCCTCAAGGATGAGACTGGCGAAATCAGCTGTCCTTTCGTGGAGAACTGGGATGAGTTTGCCCTCAAGAACGGAGACGTTGTGAGCATCAAGGGGAAATATAGCTATTATGAGAAAAAGTCTCAGCACCAGCTTGCCAATGGTACTATCATAAGCCATGAGGCTGGCCAGGGTGGTGGAGGATCTACCGATCCAGAAGCTATCTACTCTGCTGACTTCACCGCTTCTATGTGCAACTTCACCATTGATGACAAGAACAAGCCGTCTGAGGTTGAGGCTGTGTGGTCTCAGAATTCCCAATACGGAATGGTGGCTACGGCTTATGTGAACTCTACTAACTATGCCGCTGAAAGTTGGCTGGTATCTCCGGTAATTGATCTGGCTTCAGAGAGTAAGGCATTCCTCACTTTTGAGCACGCAGTGAACTTCTTCAAGGATCTTGAGACCGTCAAGACTGAGGCTGTAGTGTATGCAAGAGTAGAGAATGGTGAGTGGGCTGAGCTAAATGGAGTTAAATATCCATCTAGAATGAGCTGGACTTATGCTTCTGCCGGATATTTGGATCTTTCTGCTTATGCTGGAAAGAAGATGCAAATAGCATTTGTATACAAGAGTACTGAAGAAAAGGCTGGTACATGGGAGATTAAAAATGTATCTATAGTTAAGGAGTCTAAGGAGTCCGGGGAGCCGGAGATTCCTGATGGAGCTATTACATGGGAGATCAACAATGAAGTTCAGACGTGGGATAAGATTTCTGACGAGACATACGGAGAAGGATATTCTGCTACTGTGGATGGAATTACAGTAGGATTCTATAAATACAATTCAACATCGGGTCTTAAGGAACCATCTACCGACCAGATCAGAATCTATAAGAACGCTGCATTCAAGATTTCTTCAGAGAAAACTCTTAAGGAGGTTATTCTCTACAGCACAGAATCTAAATATTGCGTTGGCCTTACAAGTCTTGAGGGCGATGCCAATGGATTTACTGCCGATACTGGCTCTCTTACTGTAAAGTGGACTGGAAGCGCTAAGGAAATTGTTGCTGCCGCAACCATTGCACAGGTTAGGGTAACCAAGATTGTATTTGTTTGTGAATAAACGATTTTTATACTGCTTTGCAGTATTCCTTATAACCCTATGCTCCTGCGGAGGAAACTCCACGGGAGCATCGGGCGTTGAAGGAGATCTGTTGATTTCTGTGCCCAAACGGGAAATTTCGGCCAAGGCCGGGCAGCAGTTCGTGACCGTCAAGGCTTTTGCGTCGTGGACCATATCTGTGGATACATCAGATGGAGAGAAATGGGCGAGAGTGGACAAGACTTCAGGTTCTGCCTCGGCTTCGGATATAGTCTTGAGTTGGGATGCAATCCCGTCGGGAGAACAAGAACGCACTTGCGTGTTGACCTTGACTTGTGCTGGGAAGACAAGTTCTGCAACAGTAACGCAGAAGTCTTCTGGTTCGTCCGTTGAGCCTGATGAACCTTCAGAGCCGGGCAAAGCCGGAGGTTGGATGGAACTTCCTGCATTGGATAATGCTTCGGACATGCTGTTCGTGACTCGGGACATGACGCTTTCGAACAAGCAGAAAATCAGGAACTACTCCATGTACTTTGACTGCCATGCCAGAATAGCATATTGGGTGGCTTATCCTCTCAATTCTGAGTTGATAGGCAGTGGTAGCAGGACTAACGAATGGGGTTATGATCCTAAGGTTCCGTCCAAGTATCAGGCGGTTCTTTTCAGTGGATTCAAGGGTGGATATGACCGTGGCCATCAGTTGCCTTCTGCCGATAGGCTTAAGAGGGGAGTTAACGAGACTACATTCTATTTTACCAATATGACTCCTCAGAGAGGAGAATTGAACCAGAATGCGTGGGCTACCCTCGAAGGAAAGGTACGGGACTGGGCATCAAGTTTCGATACGCTGTATGTGGTGACCGGAGCTGATTATAGGGACTCTAAGGCTACTGCCAAGGACAATGTAGGCAATAACGTGTGCGTTCCTGACGGGTATTTCAAGGCGCTGCTTGGATACAAGAAGAGCGGCACCATTGGAAATTCCACTGGCGGATACCTTGGAATTGCTTTCTACTTTGAGCATAGGCGCTACGATGATTCTGCGATTATGAAGTCGCAGGCTATGACTATTGATGCGCTTGAGAAGAAATTGGGTATTGACTTTTTTGTCAACCTTCCAGGTAAAGTCGGGCAGGGAATGGCGGACAAGATAGAATCCACCAAGGATAGTTGGTGGCGATAAAGTGTTATTATGAAAAGAATTATTGCAGTTGTAGCTGCTTTGCTTCTATGTATCAGTGGATTTGCACAGAAGCAAAAATATGTCATCGGCTTCTACAATCTTGAGAACCTGTTTGATATCTATGATGATCCTGGAAAGAACGACGAGGAGTTCCTCCCGGACGGCAAGAACAAATGGACGGAGGCCAAGTATGAGAAGAAACTTCACAACATGGCTCATGTGATCCGGGCCATGAAAGAGGACAATGGTACCTATCACACTATTCTTGGAGTAAGTGAAATTGAGAACCGGCTTGTGCTTGAGGATCTTGTAAGTCAGGATGAAATCGCTGACGCCAATTTCCAGATCGTTCATTACGATAGTCCGGACAGACGTGGTGTGGACGTGGCCCTACTCTATAGGCCGGACCAATTCAAGTACCTCGATAGCGAGTCCCTCCCTTTTACTTTCGCGCCTACGAATGTGAAGATTACACTCAGCCAGGAGGAGCAGGACTATTTCCGTACGCGTGATATCCTTATGGTTCACGGTCTAATCGAGGGGGAGCACTTCGCTTTCTATGTGGCGCATCTGCCGTCCAGAATTGGAGGAAAGGGAAGTGACCTTCGCTCGCGTGGTGCGGAGATTATCTACAATCACTCTCGTGAGATGGAAAAGAAATATCCTGGTATCAAGATCGTGGTAATGGGGGATATGAATGATAACCCTACCGATGAGAGCATGACCGTGTGGATGCATGGCAAAGAAAGCATCAAGGAGGTCGGAAAAGAGGACTTCTTCTCTCCTTTTACTAAGATGCTTGCAGACGGGTACGGCTCGCTTGCATATCAGGGGGCGTGGAATATTTATGATGTTATCCTTGCCAACTACAACCTTACCACGGCGCCTGATGGAGGTCTTAAGATCTGTAAAATACATAAGAAGGGCTATTATGGACGCGTGTTCAAGAAGCCTTTCATGACTCAGCAGAGCGGACAGTACAAGGGGACACCGTTCCGTACTTTCTCCAGCGGCACGTTTATCGGTGGTTATTCTGACCACTATCCAACATATATTGTAATTGGAAAATGATGAAAAAATTATTAGCGATAATTAGCACCCTTGTGGCTATCAGTATCTCGGCTTCCGCCTATGACGGCGGCATCAAGGCTAAGGTCGTGAATCGTTCTGGAAGAGTTCCAGTGCAAGGGGCAACTGTAACTTTGTCTCTCGATGGTGAAGTCATCAAGACTCTCAAGTCGGCGGGTGATGGAAGTTTCTGCTTTGATGATCTTCGTGACGGTCGTTATACTGTTTCTGTAGATGCGGATGATTTCCTCTCTACACAGCTTAATGTCACTGTTGAGAATGGAATTATGAGGGATCTTATGTTTGTGACTCTGTCTGCAAGCCGTCGAGTGGAGGATGTAGATGCCTCCAACTTCGCGGAGTTTGATCTTGACGATAGTGGATATACTGATGCCCCGACAATCCTGTTCAGTACAAATGACGTGTACACCGATGTCGTTGGGTACGGATTCAGCAACATTAGATTCAAGAACCGCGGATACAATTCCGAGACCCAGGATGTCTATCTGGCTGGAGTTCCGATGAATGATGCCATCACAGGCTATTCTCCTTTCTCTTTGTGGAGTGGACTTAACGAAGCCATGCGTGCCAAGGACTCTACTCTCGGACTTGAGACATCTGAATTTGGAAACGGAGGTTACAATGGTGTTACTAACATTACGGCCGTGCCGTCCGCTGTTCGCACAGGATGGAGGTTCTCTGTCCTTTCCAACTCAGCGCTCTATCGTTTGCGTCTTATGGCGACATACGCATCTGGTGAATTGGACAATGGCTGGTCATACGCATTCAATGTGTCAGCCAGACTTGGAGGTAATGACTGGGTAAAAGGGGTATATTACCGCAATTTCGCGTTCTATGCTGGTGTGGGAAAGAAATTTAATGATGCTCATAAGCTTTCTTTAATAGCATTTGCCACTCCAGGTCAGAGAGGAGCACAGAACTCTTCTACTCAGGAAGTTTACGACCTCATGGGCGACAATATGTACAATTCCAACTGGGGTTATCAGAACGGAAAGGTTCGCAACTCACGTGTTCGTCGTACTTTCGAGCCTATAGTTGCCTTGAAGTATGACTTTACTCCTTCGGATGAGTTCAGCGCTTATGCTACCCTGCTTTTCCGTGGAGGATACAACGGCTATACCGCACTTGACTGGTATGATGCACAGGACCCACGCCCGGATTATTACAGGAATCTGCCTTCATATTTCTATATGGAAGAGAATGACTATAATCGTCCTAACTGGGAAAAGGCTGAATGGGCAAAGCTTGCCTGGACAGATCGCAGCGGCTCTTTTGATAACTACCAGCACCTCAACTGGGATCGCCTCTACAATGTAAACTACAGCAACCCTGACGGGCGTAGCAAATATGCACTTGAGGAGCGCCGTGTGGACCAAAGAGATATCAATCTCGTGGCTGCATTCAATTGGCTCGCAAGACCTGATTTCGTGCTAAAGGGCGGTTTTGATGCAAAGATTAATCGTACTGAGAACTACAAGCTGATGAATGATCTTCTTGGCGGACAGTATTATCTCAACATCGACTCCTTTGCTGAAAGGGATTATGCCTCAAATGCTGCTCTCGTACAGAATGACCTTGATTACTTCCTTGCCAACGGCCAGGCAGAGAAAGTCCTTAAAGGTGGAAAATACGGATATGACTACCTTGCCCAGATCAGAAGGGCGGACTTGTGGGCCAACGGCACATGGACCAATGGCGGATTCAGTGCTTCTCTTGCCGCTACCCTTGGCGTGGATTCATTCTGGAGAGACGGACTTGTAAGAAAAGGACTATTTGCAGGTCTTGATGAGAATGGAAAAGAGATTAGTTATGACGGGCGTCTGCTCACATCATACGATGACAAGGGACGTGTAATCAGTTCCAAAGGAAAATCCGAGGTTAGCACTTTCCTTACATGGTCTACCAAACTCGCTCTTGCATACGAACTTACTGGCGGTCATAGGTTCTCTGTCAATGCCGGATATTTCAATAATGCTCCGACATTCAACCAGTCATTTATTTCCGCACGTACGAGAAACTCCCTCGTGGATGATCTTACTACCGTAAAGACTCTCTCTGCGGATGTCAATTATCAGTACAATAATGGCGGGTACAGTCTGCGTGTGACAGGTTTCTATACAGGAATTAAGGATCAGACTGATGTAATGAGTTTCTATGATGATTCTCAGCAGTCTTTCACTAATTTCGCCATGACTGGAATTGACCAGCGTCACCTCGGACTCGAACTCGGTGTCAAGGTGCCTCTATTTGTGGAAGGACTTACTGCAAGTGCTGTATTGAGCTGGGGCGAGTATGTTTATACAAGCAATCCGAAGATGGTTCAAACCGTAGATAATAGTGCAGAAGTCGTTCGTTCAGAGAGTGTTCCGTACTGGAAGAGCCATCCTTTGTATAAAGTAGCAGGAATCGTTGACGGTGTGAAAGTCTACGATCAAGATGCTGCGGGCAATTATATTGTGGAAAAGGAGGTTAAGCATTACGTCCCTTCTACCCCACAGCTTGCGACTGCTTTGAACCTGAATTACCGCACCAATGACTATTGGTTCTTCGAACTTGGCGGACAGTATTTTGCTAATTCATACCTTGACATGAATCCTCTTTATCGCACTCATCTTGCGTGTGGCGGCGGAGACGGCGTGGAGACTCCTGCTGAAGTGGAGTATATGGCTGCACAGGAAAAATTCAACCCTGCGTTCCTTCTCAACGGAAGTGTCGGAAAGAGCTGGCAGTTCTCTGATAGGAAATATACCATAGGTTTCTCCCTTGAGGCAAACAATATGCTCAATAACCGTGGCGTCAAGACCGGCGGATATGAGCAGACCCGACTTATCAGCAGTTATGGAAAGGATCGTTACTACAAATTTGATCCGAAGTACTTCTATATGAGCGGGGCAAGTTACATGTTGAACATCTATTTCAGATTCTAGTATGAGAAAGAATATTATTGCGCTTGCGCTTCTTGCGGCAGTGTCATGCACATCACTGAAAGAGGAGTTTCAGCCAGTTTTCACAAGGCCGCAGAATCCTGATGTGAAGCAGACTGTATCTATGACTGCCACGCATACCATCAAGGAACTGGCATCCAAATACAATGTAGGAACGCCCTGGACAGTTAATGAGAATATTATCATCTCTGGCGTTATAAGCACCACTGACCAGCCTGGCAACTTCTACAAGAGTTTCTACATCCAAGACGAGACAGGAGGAATGGAGATAAAAATCGGAAAGAATGGACTCTATAACGATTATCTTCCCGGGCAGCGCGTGTATGTTGACTGTCGTGATCTCTGTCTCGGCATGTACGGATACAAGTCTGGAGCCGCATACGGCAATGGAATGGTACAGCTCGGTTTTACGGACCCGAGCGGAGAATACGAGACTTCATATCTTGAAGCGCCACTGCTAATAGACTCTCATGTCTTTAAAGGAAGCGTGGAAGGCAAGGTGACCCCAGTGGAACTTTCCGAACAGCAACTCCCGAAGAGCAGTGACACACAGGCCACTAATTCCAATATTGGAAAGCTTGTTACTATCAAGAATATTAAATATGGGTGGTATGATACGCGCTATAATGAGCAAAATGAGGCGTTTGTGCTTCTTTATCTTGATTCTAACAAGAACAAGAAGCTCTCTAGTAACCGAATCTTCGTATCAGGTACCAATACCGGTATTACCACTTGGGCGATGTCTAAGGAGAAGATGAAGAACTACCTTCTTTCAGGCATTTGGGACAACATCTCCATTGGCAATGCCAATGATTACAATTACGGCAAGGTAGGAGACTATCGCGTTGTCGACGAAGATGGGACTGTCAGTTATCCTGGCATTGAAAAGGCTGCTGGCTCTGTAAGTCATTATTTCTCTACCGCTTCCGGGACTTGTGTACAGATCCGCACCAGCGGTTTTGCCAAGTTTGCGGATAAGGAGATTCCTGCGGATGTACTTTCTGGACAGCGCTCAATCAATGTTACCGGTATCCTGACCCTGTATCAGGGAAAAATACAGATGTCTGTCAATAGCCTTGATGACATCACTTTTAATTAGGAGAATTGAACATAATTGAAGCAGTATATTTGTATCATGAAGAAAAAGTTAGTTGTATTTTGCTTAGCGGCACTGGTTATGACAGCTTGTAACAGAACCAATCCTTTTCTTACCGAGTGGGATACTCCATACGGAATACCTCCTTTCGACAAGATAGAGGTGTCAGATTATATTCCAGCAATCAAGGCTGGAATCGAGCAGCAGAATAAGGAAATTGAGGCCATTGTTTCCAATCCACAGGCACCTACTTTTGACAATACTATCGCTCCTCTCGAACTCTCAGGAGAGATTCTTGCCAAGGTTAGTGGGGTGCTTTATAATGTATCCGAGACCGACCGCAGCGATGCTCTTGATGCTGTAATGGATGAGGCTATCCCTCTTCTTAGCGAGCATAGTGACAATATCTCGTTCAACAAGGCTCTTTATAATCGCATTGCCACTGTTTACCATGCAGACCAGAGCGGCCTGACACGAGAGCAGCAGGTCGTGCTCAAGAAGCATTTTGATAGTTTTGAGCGTGAAGGTATCGGGCTTGATGAAGATAAGCAGGCCGAGCTCCGCGAGATTAATGCCTCCCTTGCCTCCCTTACCCAGAAGATTGGCAACAATATTTTGGCGGAATCCAATGCTTTTGCAGAGAAGTTTGGATTCAGCGTCTCTTCTTATCCGGAGAAGATGACTTCCACAGAGGACCGTGAACTTCGCCGTCAGTATAATGAGGCATACAAGATGCGTGGTCACAACGGAAATGAATATGACAACAAAGCACTTATCCTTGAGCTCCTGCGCCAGCGAATCCGTAAGGCTCAGATTCTTGGATATGATACTCCGGCTGCCTATACTCTTGCCGACAAGATGGCCGCCAATCCTCAGACCGTGGACTCTTTCCTTGCAGACATTATGAATGCTGCCAATGCCAAGGCCAAGGAAGAACTTGCTGATATGCAGGCATTCATGGATGAGGATATCAAAGCCGGCAAGCTCCCTGCCGGATCTAAAATCGAGCAGTGGGACTGGTGGTATTATGCTGAAAAGGTAAGAAAGGCCAAGTATGCACTTGACGAAGCCGAGGTGAAGCCATATTTTAAGGCTGAAAATGTAGTGAACGGTATCTTTACTGCCGCCAAAATGTTGTATGGCGTGAATGCAGAGAAGATTGAGGGCGTGCCTTCATACAACCCGGATTGCGTCACCACCTACAAACTCACTTATGACGACGGTTCGCTCATTGGCATTCTGACCACGGACTACTATCCTCGCTCGAGCAAGAGAGGTGGGGCGTGGATGAATAATATTCGTGAGCAGTACTTTGATGCGGAAGGCAATGACGTGCGCCCAATTATTGTGAATGTGGGCAACTTGTCAGAGTATATGAGCATTGATGATGTTCAGACAGTATTCCATGAGTTCGGACATGCGCTTCACGGTCTTCTTACAAAATGTCACTATAAGTCTGTCAGTGGGACAAATGTGACACGAGACTTTGTGGAGATGTTCTCACAGTTCAACGAGAACTGGGCATTTCAGCCGGAACTGCTTGCCCAATATGCCAAGAATGACAAGGGTGAGGTCATTCCTTCCGAATTGGTGACCAAAATCAATAACTCTCTTAAATTCAATCAGGGCTTCATGACAGCAGAACTCTGTGCTGCGTCTATACTTGATATGAAATGGCACGAACTTAGCAGCGTAGATGGCGTGGATATTGATAAGTTTGAAGCGCAGGTAGCCAAGGAAATCGGGCTTATCCCTGAGATTACGTTCCGCTACCGCAGCACATACTTCAACCACATCTTTGGTGGCAGTGGATACAATGCTGGATATTACGGCTATCTCTGGGCTGAGGTACTTGACAAGGATGCTTTCAGTATATTTGAGGCATCTCCTGCTGGAGTATGGGATCATGAGCTGGCTACAAAATTCAAAGAGACTTTCCTTGAGAAGGGCGGAAGTGAAGAGCCTATGGTTCTTTACCGTGCATTCGCTGGCAGAGAGCCGGATTCACATGCCATGCTTCGCGGAAGAGGCTTGATTGACTAGAAATAACAACAAGATTATGAACAGAAAAGTACTTCTGATGATTCTTGACGGCTGGGGAGAAGGCCGTCACGATGCCTCCAATGCCATTTATACGCAAGGAGCACCGTTTATTGATTCTCTAAGGGCTAAATATCCTATGTCTCATCTTCAGGCTTGTGGCGAATATGTAGGGCTTCCTGACGGACAGATGGGTAACTCTGAAGTTGGTCACATGAATCTTGGTGCCGGACGTGTGGTGTACCAGGATCTTGTAAAGATAAATATGGCTTGTCGTGACCATAAACTCATGGACAACAAAGAGATAAAAGCCTGCTATGACTACGTCAAGCAGTCTGGCAAGAAACTTCATTTCTTCGGGCTCTGCTCACACGGTGGAGTGCATTCAAGCCTTGATCATCTTTATGAATTCCTTTCTGAGGCCAAGAAAGCCGGTCTTGAAGATGTATATGTACACTGCTTCATGGATGGCCGTGATACCGATCCCCACAGTGGGCTCGGTTTTGTGAAGGAACTTGAGGAGAAGATGTCCCAGACCACAGGAAAGGTTGCTTCTGTATGCGGCCGATTCTATGCCATGGATCGTGACAAACGCTGGGGTCGTGTAAAAGAGGCATATGATATGCTCGTTGAGGGTAAAGGCGCACAGTTTTCTTCTGCCCTGGAGGCTATTCAGGCATCTTACGATGCTGATGTTACTGATGAGTTCATAAAGCCAGTTGTTATTACCGAAGGCGGAAAACCGCTTGCGAAAGTGGAAGAGGGCGATGCGGTTATCTTCTATAACTTCCGTAATGACAGAGCTCGCGAACTTACCAATGTCCTCACCCAGAATGATATGCCGGAAGAGGGAATGCATACGATTCCTCTGTATTACTGCTGCTTGACCCCTTATGATGCTTCATTCAAGGGTCTTCACATTCTTTTCGACAAGGAAGAGGTAAAAGATACGCTTGGCGAAGTGGTGTCAAGGGCTGGTAAAAATCAGCTTCGTATCGCCGAGACAGAGAAGTATGCCCATGTGACGTTCTTCTTCAACGGCGGACGTGAGGTGCCTTTTGAAAATGAAGATCGTATCCTTGTGAACTCTCCTAAGGTGGCTACCTATGATCTTCAGCCTGAGATGTCAGCTATCGAGGTGGCAGATAAACTCTGTGGTGCCATTCGTTCTGAGAAAGAGGATATGATAATCCTTAACTTCGCCAACGGAGATATGGTCGGCCACACAGGAGTCTATAGCGCGATTTGCAATGCCGTGGGCTGCATTGACGGATGTGTGGAGGCTGTAGTAACCTGTGCTCTTGCACACGATTACGTTGTGCTTCTTACCGCTGATCATGGTAATGCAGACTATGCTGTCAATCCTGATGGAACACCAAACACAGCGCATTCACTTAATCCAGTGCAGTTCATCGTAATTGGTGCTGGCGATGATGTCAAGACAGTCAAAGATGGCGCGCTCTGCAATGTGGCACCTACCATCCTCAAACTGATGGGAATTCTACAGCCGGAGGCAATGACGGCCGAGCCGCTGATATAATCTGAGTCTTATACGCTAGGAGGGTGACTAAAAGTCGGAAGACTTATAGTCACCCTCTTTTTTGTATCCCCTTCGGCTCCGCATATCACCAATTTGCTTCGCCATCGTCGCGCGATAACTCGTATATTGCGCGAATCGGGCACTGCAGCTAATACTCTAACCCCTTACTGATTTTGCCCTTGTCTAAAAAATGTGTTATTTTTGCAAGTTAAAAAGATTTGTAGATAAAATAATAATATGACTTCTAAAGAGATAAGGCAGAAGTTCCTCGATTTCTTCGCTTCGAAGGGACACACTGTGGTGCCGTCTGCACCGATGGTCGTCAAGAACGATCCGACCCTCATGTTTACCAATGCTGGAATGAATCAGTTCAAGGATATTTTTTTAGGCAATTCATCGGCGCCATACAAGAGGGCTACTGATTCGCAGAAGTGCTTGAGAGTGAGCGGAAAGCATAACGATCTGGAAGAAGTAGGGCACGATACCTATCACCACACCATGTTCGAGATGCTTGGCAACTGGAGTTTCGGTGACTATTTTAAGACCGAGGCTATTGATTGGGCATGGGAACTTCTTACGGAGGTATACAAAATCGATAAGAACTTGTTGTATGCGACTGTTTTCGAGGGATGTGAAGAGGATGGCACTAGCCTTGATACAGAGGCTCGCGAGGCTTGGCTCAAGCATCTCCCAGAAGACCATATTCTTTTGGGCAACAAACACGACAATTTCTGGGAAATGGGTGATACCGGCCCATGTGGCCCATGCTCTGAAATTCATATTGATATCCGAAGCGAAGAGGAGAAGAAAGCGAGCGGACTCAGCGGAGCTGAACTTGTCAACAAATCAGATCCTCATGTGATTGAAATCTGGAACCTGGTGTTCATGCAGTACCAGAGGATGGCAGACGGACATCTTGAGAGTCTTCCTGCAAAGAATATTGATACCGGAATGGGATTTGAACGTCTCTGCGCCGTGCTTCAGGGTAAGAATAGTAGTTATGACAGTGATGTCTTTACGGGATTGATTTCCGAGATCGGTCGCATATCTGGACATGAATACGGCAAGTCCGCTGATGTGGATGTGGCCATGAGGGTTATTGCAGACCATATTAGAGCCATTACTTTCAGCATTGCAGATGGACAGCTTCCATCAAATGTGAAGGCTGGTTACGTCATCAGACGTATTCTCCGCCGCGCCGTCCGTTACGGATACACATTCCTCGGTCTGACCGAGCCTTTCCTCTGCCGCCTTGTGGGTAAACTTGTAGAAGAGATGGGTGAGGCATATCCCGAGATTGCCAAGCAGCAGAAATTTATTGAGAATGTAATACGTGAAGAGGAGATGGCGTTCCTGCGTACTCTTGACAGAGGTATCAAACTTATGGATGAGTGTATAGAGAAGAACCGTGGCACCAAGGTTATCCCTGGCGAGGACGCGTTCAGACTCTATGATACATACGGCTTCCCTATAGACCTTACTGAACTTATCGCAGGAGAGAACGGATACAAGGTTGACCTTGAACAGTTCGGCAAGGAGCTTCAGAAGCAGAAGGACCGTGCACGCAATGCCACATCCAATACTTTCGGGGATTGGACTGTATATCATGACGGGGAGGACGTGGAGTTCCTTGGCTATGATTGCACTGAGATTGACGGTGCTCTCCTTCTCAAGCAGAGAACTGTGGTCCAGAAGAATAAGGAGATGCTTCAGCTCGTGTTTGACCGTACTCCTTTCTATGGAGAAATGGGTGGCGAGGTCGGTGATACCGGTGTTATTGTGTCTGAAGATGGTGAGGAGATAAAGATCCTCAATACAGTCAAGGAGAACAATCTTACGATACATATTGCGGAGAGACTGCCGCAGAACTGCGCAGGTGCATTTGTACTGAGAGTCGATGCGACAAGACGTAAGAAGATTGCTGCTAACCATAGCTGTACGCACCTTCTGGATCGTGCACTTCGTGAAATTCTCGGTACTCATGTTGAGCAGAAGGGTTCTTTCGTATGCGACAAGAACTTCCGCTTTGACTTCTCTCATTTTGAGAAACTCTCTGAAGAGCAGATAGTTGCAGTAGAGCATCGTGTTAATGAACTTATTAGGGAGAACTACCAGCTTGAGGAGAAAAGGGACGCAACCATGGAAGAGGCTATCGGAATGGGAGCCATTGCATTGTTCGGCGAGAAATACGGTGACCGCGTCAGGGTTGTCAAGTTCGGGCCAAGCGTTGAACTATGTGGAGGATGCCATACATCCGCTACTGGCAATATCGGACTGTTCAAGATTGTGAATGAATCCGCCATAGCTGCCGGTATTAGAAGAATTGAGGCTGTGACAGGAGAAGAGGCGGAGACCTATGTATATGGACTTCAGGAACTTGTAAAGACAGCTCGTTCCCTCTTCAATAATGTTCCGGATCTTGCAGGCGCCATAAGGCACCTGATTGAGGACAATGCCACCTACAAGAAGCAGGCTGAAGAGTTCGCCAAGCAGAAGGCGGCTGAGTTTGCTAAGCTACTTGCATCAAGGGCAAGAGATGTTAATGGTGTGAAACTCATATCAGTGGCTGGAGCCGACCTGACGGCTGATGCAGATCCTACTTTCCTTAGAAATGCCGCTTTGGCACTTCAGAAAGAACTTCAGAATACTGCGCTCGTGGCTGCTTTTACTTATGATGGTAAGCCTCAGCTGCTTCTTATGTATTCTGATGACCTGGTAGCGAAAGGAAAGAATGCAGGAAAGGACATCCGTGAAGCTGCCAAGTTTATTCTTGGAGGTGGCGGCGGTCAGCCTGGACTTGCTTCTGCAGGTGGAAAAGATGCTTCCGGCCTTGATAAGGCTATGGAAACACTCGTATCGGTAGCCACAAGCTAAATCTGTTTCGGCGGGATGAAGAAACTGGACCGTTTCATAGTCAAGTCATTTGTCGCTCCTTTCGTGGCGACACTTGTCGTGGTGGTCTTCATTCTTCTTCTTCAGTTCCTGTGGGTTTACATCGATGAACTCGTAGGAAAGGGACTTGGTATGGCGGTGATATTGGAGTTCATGATGTGGGCTTCTTGTACCGTGATGCCGCTTGCCCTTCCGCTTGCCACCCTGCTTTCGTCGGTGATGGTAATCGGGCAAATGGCGGAGAACAAGGAACTTCTGGCTATCAAGGCATCTGGAGTCCCGTTCTCAAGGATTATTGCCCCTCTTATAGTGTGCAGTGCTGTCATTGCCATCAGTGCCTTCTTCATAGGCGATAGGTTGGTTCCAAAAGCCTATGCGGAGATCTACACTATGCGCGATGATATATTGAACACTAAGAATGAAATCAAAATACCATCTGGAATCTTCTACGACGGCATAGAAGGATATACTATAAGAGTGGACGAGCAAAACAAGAAGTCCAAAATGCTTTATGGGGTTGTTGTCTATGACCATGGAAATGGGGGTAACACTTCTGTAACGTTCGCGGACTCTGCGCTCATAAAAATTTCAAAGGGGAAGGATTATCTTACATTTAGTATGTATGATGGTTCTAACTATCAGGAAACCAATTCTATACGATATGCGGATACTACTCTGACCCTACAGCACATCGATTTCAGCCGTCAGGAACTCGTTATTCCTCTTAAGAATTACAAGTTCGAGAAGTCTGATACCGTAAGGTTTGAGGATGCGGCCAAGTCCATGAGTGTTCGACTTCTCAAGCATCAGAGTGACTCCCTTCACCATCGAATAGATTCTCTTGATGCAGTTCACTACGACAATGCCAGGAGGTCTACCATTTTCTTTCTTGGCAGGCAGCTTGACACTGCATTCAGAGACGACAGCCGCCAACTCTTCGAGGATCCTGGCTACCTTAAGTGGGGAACACTTGAGGATAAGGCAAGTGGTATTAAAAAGGCTTCCGAGAGCGCTGAACGCTTCAGTTCGGAGATTAATTCGTATAAGTTTAACGTGTATGAGGAAGAGTTCTACGTCCGTCGTGACGATATAGAACTGTTTAAGAAATTCGCTCAAGCCCTGGCCTGTTTTATCCTGTTTTTTATCGGAGCCCCAGTTGGTGCGCTGGTGAGAAAGGGCGGACTTGGCACAGGTGCTATAGTTTCCGTGCTTTTCTTCGTGCTTTATTGGGTGGTAGATATTACTGGGAGCAAACTTGCTACCAACGGTGCCATTGGTGCGGTAGTTGGCGCTTTTGCATCATCTGCGGTACTGATCCCAATAGGGGCCTTCCTTACGTGGTGCGCAATAAAAGATTCTGATATGTTTAATATGGATCAGATAAAAGTCAAGTGGAGAAGGTTTAAGAGCAAGGTCTCAAGATTCTTCAGACCAGTC
>ERZ808252.474-NODE-474-length-38755-cov-4.386382_pt1 | contig 38755 bp, 28 predicted proteins | sample MGYA00521242_ERZ808252 | MGnify/ENA primary metagenome ERZ808252 (study PRJEB31516, sample SAMN03275581) | gut metagenome | biome: mammalia-associated habitat; material: feces | host: Papio cynocephalus | place: Kenya | collected 2012-08-07 ...
TCTCGCCCGCATAGCAGGCGGTTTTAGGCTGTCCCTATCGGTCCACATAACAAAAAACGGCAACTCGACGCTGCCGTTTTATTCTGAATCTCAATAATCTTCTTCGTATCTTCTTTTTGCTTGAATGTAGTAATAAACGAATTTAGCGATAAGTGCGACAGATATCACTATGCAAACTACTCCAATCCACCCAGCGATAGTCATCGCCAATTTAACATCATCGCCACAGCATAGATGAATGATGCCAAGGATAACACCAGCACTAAGCAAGCAAGATCCAAGCGTCCCCCAGAACGTTGACTGGCTTTCAAGTTTCGTCGTCGCATGATATTCATCAGAGAGCAAAGCCTTATCGAATTTTGTGTCTAGGTAATATTCCGTGTCAAAGCAAAGATCCGCACCAGCGAAGACAAAGAACCCCGCCAAGAACAAAGATTCAACAAGCCACATGTCAAGACTAGATGTGTCTTTATCAGGCCCAATAAAGCAACAAATCGTCAACGTAAGAGCGAGAGCGAGCATGCAAACTAATTGGATCATTGGGTACTTCGTGGATAGCCACAATAAAAGAGCGATTAAACCCAATCCAGCAACTAGGCCAACAATCAATCCCACAATCATATGGCGAAATTACCTCTTAGCGTGTATACGGAGATGATCGAAATACTTAAATTTCAGGAAGAAGAACCCCGCTGAGAATAGACCGGCTAACAAAAGAACAATGAATAAGCTGGCCCAGCCTGAGGTTTCAGTGTTCCCTGTGCCGATGACAATCGCAAGAATGAGCGAGACCAAGCTAACGACGAGGCTCCCAATGGAGAAGAGCTTACATTTTTTGGTCGTCTTGGTTAAATAAGTGCGATTGTATTCGCGAATATCGCCTTCGTTGATACCTTCGAAATGGTTACCAGTGAAAGTGTTCATCTCACCGAAGAAGATAGCGAGATTGAATAAACCTTGGGAGACGGATTTTTCGTTATTGAACTGCTTCAAATCGCAGGTGACGAAAGTCCCATATGTCTTGCTTGGGTCATATTTATAGAAAGGGTATTTTTCGCAAAATCCTTTCGCAAAATCTTCAGCGGTAGGATATTTGTCTTTCGCACCATATTCATCGTAAATATCTTTCACATTGTAGCTAACAAAAGATGCGACCTTTTTGTCGAATACGAATTCAGTGAAGACTCCAGCATCCCCAAAATAGAAAGCCGTCGTGATTTCTTTTTGCTTATCAAGCGTTTTGGAAACCTGGCAGAATTTCGTGTCTTTTCCATAGTAACGAATCAAGCCAAAATCTTTTAACATTTTATGTTTTTTCATAAATATACCTTTCGTTTTTCTTAAATTAATGATGTAAAAATTGTATTTTTCCGTTTCGCTAGTGAGCTAGCGAAACAACAACCAAAATCGAAGCTCCTTTTCTTTCCTTTTAGTCCGCCTTCCCCGTTCAAAAACAAGCCTTACCTTTTTAGTTTTTGTTTTTTTGCGTCTATTTAATCCCCTTAAAATTTAATAAAATTTTACCCCCCCCCGCGTTTTTTCAAGCCTTTTCTTTAATTTCCTTAAATTAGTAAAAGCACGTAACATTCCAAGTTTTCCGCGCTGGTCTTTATAGACCTCAGGCACTAAGCTAATTGCAGCATTCATCATCAGTCAGAAATCCGGATGCGTCCTTAGGGGAATCCTCTGGCTGACCAGAAAAGAAGAGAGAAGAAAATTCAGGTTGCTCGTCATGATAAGGTAGAGCTCATAACACCATTGAATCGCCGGCTTCGTCAAGAGGATGACCATTGCCACTCCCTTCGTCTCGACGGCAAGGGACTAGAAGATTATTCTCTTCTCCTATCTCACGCTCGTATTCGATCAGCTGAAAAGAAGGTGCGCGGATTATGATAGCCTCTACCATAAAACGAAGAGATACTGAAAAAATACGGCTGAAAACAAGGATCTAAAAAATGACTCCGACTAGGAAAGCTGAAAGCATTTAAACTAGCCAAATCGGAGTTTTTTCGATTTTTCGAACACCCGTAAAATTTGGAATGTTAGGAAAGATTGCTTTTTTTCTCCTCTTCCATTTGATGTTCCAAAAAAGATGCAAGTTCCTCAAAGGCTTCATCGGTCTTAAGCGATTTCATAGTTATCACGATTTTAATTTTCTTTGCTTTGATATAGGGAGCGAAAAACGCGTGAAAGAATAGACCATCAAGGTAATTATTCACATAAATCGTTTTTGGGATCGTGATATCTTTAAGGGCATTCGATAAACTCGCGGAGAGACTATCGAAAGCGCGGAAATTAAGTGCCTCTCCGAGGACGGGTTTATGTAAATACCCACTTTTGTGGTCGCATAAAAGCGCCGCAAAGGCAAAATGGACGCAGCGATCAGGAAGCCCAGGGGTATAGAAATATCCTGGGAGCAGCCTAATAGTCGCATCTAGCGCCCCAGTGGGCGAGATTTTTAATTCCTGGTCTTTGAAAACGACATCACCAAGAGCAGAAATCAATTCATAAGGCAATTTGCGAATATCTTTCTTCATTACCTCAAATTTGTTCCTTGTTAGATAGACATCATAAAAACGATTGTCTTTGACCTCGTCATGTTTGTCTTTATCAAAAATAGCCATCGTTCTATTCGCTTCCTTTAAATAGCTCAAAGAACGTATCGCAATCGATTTTGGGAGATAAGAATTCATTAGGTTGCCGTTAGTAAGATAGCAAGAAGTGAAGTGATTGCTCTCGCCATAAGGATTATGATCGAACTCATAAGGAAGCGATTCATCATTCTCGAAATAGAAGGAAACCATGTTGGCTAATGCGTTAGCGGTTTCTGGATCGATATTGAAATCTTCTTTGTTTTGAATCAATAAATAGGTTTCGCCGAATGGCTCGCTCGGATAAAAGCTTACGCCGAAGACGCTTTTGGCATTCCCTAAAATGGTCATAGGGACGGGCTCATAATCCGTTTTTAGATGGAAAAAGACTTGGTCGGAGTATCTTTCTTCGTAATGTTTCTTTTCAAAAATGACAAGCTCTTTTCTGATTTGTTCATACAAATCGTCACTCGCTTCGACTTCTTGAATCCCGTAGTGTTTAGAAAACCAGGTAATTGATTCGGATAAAGAAGAGCGAAGCTCATCGAACCATTCTGCCTTTAGGTTCTCCTTTTCGATGATTTCATCCCACTTCTTAAACGAATAGGAAGATGGCGACTTAGGGAAAATGTCTTTGTGCTTAGCACGAAAAACCTTTTTTGCCATAAGATAACGCTCTTGAATATCGCATAATACGTAAAAATCATTCTTTTTAAGTAAGCGGGCCTCTTCGGATTCAAGAGAAACAAATTTGCCTGAGTTTTTCGAATAAATCAAAAAATCTTCCGAAGGGTGCTCTAGGAGTATTTTTATCGCTTCATCAATATCAATCATTTTCTTAACCTGCCTTTCTTTAATTCTAAAGGAAAGAGCAAGCCAAGCATAGTAAAGCTACTAAAAGGTTATGAAATGATGAGCTTTAAAAGAGCAAAGCACTTTAAGCAATCATATTAGTCAAAGGATGATTAAGATTATCAATCACCGTTAATCTCATCATTTCTGGCAAAGAATAGAAAATTGCTTTTTTGGAATTGCTTATGTAGAACGTTTAATCTATCCGTTCAAAATGCGATTAAACGGGTCGCTGAACTTTAAGAAGATAGAAGAAAACCATAGATAGAACACGATTGAGCCTAGAACCCCATAGGGATTTATAAAGAAAAGGATTCCCGCTAGACTCTTGAAATAGGAGGGCGTTTTCTTTCCAAATATTCAAGAAAGCAGTTTGCCCATGTAGCAAAATATGCTAATTTAAGTTTATGGTAAGCATACGTTCTTTGTTCTTGAAAAAAATCGTCGTCCTTTCCTTTATTTTCGGCGCTGCTCTTTTGCCTTCTTGCTCTGCTTTTGAGAAATCGTCCGCCACCATGGGAGAAATGCCAAGTTCGAACTCGTCTACTTCCGAAAATCATAATAGTATCGAAATCATACGAAGGAAAAACCCGCTCATCCATGATTATGAATACTGTTTCACCAATGGGGGCATCTCGCAATTTGATGTCATAAAAAAGAACGGACAAGGCGAAACGACGAGCGTTCCCTCTTCTTCCTGCAAATGGAGCGTTGAGGACGAAGAATACATGAATGTCGATAGCGCTGGCTCTATTACGCCTAAAAAGAACGGAACGACCAAGCTATTTGCTCGCTTTGGCGATTATTCAGCGGAAAAAGAAATCAAAATCGCGACAATTGCCAAAACATTCAAGATGAAAGAGGCTCTCAAAGATTATCGGAAAGGGAATCGATATAGTTTTCCTCTGCTTGTCGAACCAAGCAACGCATCCCTCTTTTTCTCTTTTTCGAATAGCGATGTCATCTCATTAATAGACAATAATAATGAATTCCTTGTAAAAGAAATCGGAAGCGTCGATGTTCATGTAGAGGCCTACACCGAATACACAGGGGCAAAAACCGAATTCGATTTCACAATCGAAACGATTTCTCCCTCTTCCCCAACTTTTGAGGTCAATGGCAAAGTCGCCACTTCTTATCGCGCCACATTCGCCAAAAACAAATATCAATCAATTCCCTATCAAGAATTGGGGATAAAAGCCTATTCTTCATCAGGAAAAAACATCACGAATGAAATCCGCGTCGATTCTGGTTCTATCGATTTTGGCATAGAAGGCAATTATTCGCTTGTTTTAGCCGTAACGGACGAAACGAAAAAACTCACTTCATATTTCTCTTTGTCCATTGATATCATCCCTTACGAAACTAAGAAAGTGAAAAATCCGGGTGACGGAATCATCGAAAAGAATTTTAAATACGAACTCGTGAAAGAGCCAGGCTCTTTTGCCATTCACGATATCCTCTTTTCCATCGATGCGGCCTTAAGCCCGAAATATGACGATGCCTCGGCTGAAATCACATTCCATATCAACTTCGTGATTCGATATTGGGGTAATAACAATAGACCTGCCTTAGAAGTGTCGCAGACAGTGAAGAAAAGTTTCACTATCGGCGGAGAAAAATCCATCCATTTCGATTACACCTATCATAGCAATTCTTTCCTCAACCCGGACAGTTTCGTGCCTAGGAGCTGCTTTACGAGCGAGAATGGATATTTTTATATCTACACTTCTTATTAATCGATTTCTTCATTATGGCAAATAGACTCGCAAGTGCCTATGCAAAGATAACGAAAAGGAAAATTTTGAAATAAGGAAATGATAGGCTCAACCCTCATGACTATTCTATTTAACCAATAACGTCATCGTAGAACCAAATGGTACTTATTACAAAAAATAAAACCCCCTAAAAATACTAGCTAGAAATTTTGTTTCACATCATTTGCAATAAGGCAAAACCAAAGCGATCCTCACTCGATAACAACATTCTCCCCCGAATAAGAATACGTAAATTTCATCGAGGAGTATTTGGAAATCTCTCCTCTGGACCAATCATCAGTGTGAAGAACCAGATGGACGTTCCCCTTTCCTTCAGCTTGCTTAGGGAAAGCTCTTTCTAAATCAGAAAAAATAACATCAACAAGGTAGTCGCCATAACTACCATCATCTTTTTTTAGATTCTCAAGTTTGTCCTTAGTAAAACTAACCAAAGCCGTTTCGTTATAGCTATCGCTGAGCAATGGATCCACATCAAAAACGCTGAAAAAATAACTTGAAGCGAATTCTACGTTTTTTTCCGCGGAAAATTTAAAGCTCACTTTCGTATCCTTTTTAATGGTTGAGGGCAAAGAGAATTCAACACATACGGAGTCATTTTCCTTCTTGCCATCGCCAATCCTCATCCAAGTTTTGCTATCTTCCGCACAAGCAAAAAGAATCGGAACAAACATAAGAACACTCAGCGACCTAATGATTTTGTTCATAAAATTACCTCGATTTTGATTCTTTGGAATCTTAGCACCAAAAAACAAAAGTAGCACAAAATATTAGCAAAATAGGTTAATATTGCTTTATGAAAAAACACAGCAAAACAATGATAATATTTTTAAATCCCTGTAAATCAACCATGTTTTTGTGCAAATAAAAGGAAGGGAATAGGCACTAGATTTCTAATCGATTTCGCTTATTCTCCGATGCTAGAAACTCGAATCACTGGACGCAAGCCAAAATACAGTTTCCCTAGGGCCTTCCACCAACGCTTTTCGGGGTTTGTGTATCCACCATACGCCCAAAAAGCATGCTCGTCACTATCCTTTGGCGTTTTCGTCCACCAACCATGAGTCCCATCGGCGACACATTCTATCTTTCCATCACGGTTACCGTATTCAGTCGACACCGTATCCCGATTTTCTTCGGGCAAATAGTTTTCTATTTCTTTCTTCGTTAATAGTCCAAAGGCGTCAGACGTAGACTTTAAATAAAGTTTCATCAGAAAACTATTCTCTTTCGAACCAAACACGAAATACTTTTCTTTCATACCCCCATTCATCCAAGAATGGAGGGGAGACCCGTCAAAAATTGCTGAATTATTGTTTTCATCGATAGGTACGCGATCAACAATCGATTTCGTCAGCAATAAGCGCCCTGCATTACCATCCTTATTTAGAAGCACCCATTTGACAGGCTCATATCGGTAATAAAATCCGAAAGATTCGATGTATTCGTAATTATCGACCACAGGTCGACCTCTTTTGTTCTTGATCGAAGTATTTTTGATCTTTTCGATCATGTCGGAGTCCGTCACTTTACTTTGCGGATATAACCCAAATTCCTCCAGGTTCACGCCGCTTTTCTCTTCCCATATCGCCTTCAAAGTAACGTCTTTTGGGATATCCCATTTCCCTTCTCTTTCAACCATCTTCTTTTTACGGCCATCGACGAGTTCCCAACCTTTGAAGGAAAAATCAGAGTTCATGTCAAATGGCTTCGGGAGACTATAATCTTCGCCAAATTTTTTGGTCAAGGAGGGAAAGGAATGCCCTAGCTTTTCGTCGAGTAAAGTGATTTTGAAATTTTTAGTTGAATCGATTTTCGCATAGAGGCTCATGCTTTTAGTGATGGGTGAGCCCGCTTGTAGGGCGAAGTTGAAATTCTTGTCGAGATACCAATTGCCACGATATTCGAAATCAGGTTTGAGGAAATCGACATTTTTGCCATGGAATATTTGTTTCTCTCCCAATAAGGTATCGCCCAAAAAGAATTTGACCGTGTGCAATTTTCTTTTAGGGAGAGCTGTTTTGATTACGTTTCCGTTAGAAAGGATGAGAACTAGATTCCCGTTATTATCGATGCAAGCGGATACAACGCTTGGCCCCCTATCCCCTTTTTCACTTGTTTTTTCTTTTTGACTCGGATGAACGGGCGATCCTTCCTCAATCCACTCGGTATAGGGTTTTCTCCCTCCATTATTCCAATAAAGAACATAAGAAGAATAACGGCTCAAATCGATATTTTCCCCCGCCCCATTGGAGCAAGCAAGTAAGGCCATAGAAGAGAAAAAGACAATCAATAGCGTTAATGGCATTCTTTTTTTCATAATGTTCATCGTTCCTTTCTATTAATCTATTTCGACAGGAAGCGCCCCAGCGTCAACTTCCGTCTTGTTTGACAAAATTAAAATAAGATGCCCTTCTGAAGTGATCCTCGTTGCGATAGGGTGGATGCCCATCTCTCCTTTTTCCCCTTTTTCCGTGACTACCGTTTCTTTTTCTCGCCACTCTAAAAAGGGCAATTTGCCTCCTTTTGAGACATATAGGGCGTAATTCGCATAATAATTCATTCTATTGTCACTCGTTGGTCGAATATTGAATTTCCCTAGCGAAAGAGCAAGGATTAAAACTACGGATAAGAAAATAATTGCAGCAATAACGTAGCCAACGTGCGTTCGCACTTTCTCCATGGTTTATTCCTCCTTCACCTTCCCAGCGTTAATGATTTGTCCGTCAGTGAGCTCAACCATAAGCTCACCGTTATCATTCACTTTTATGGATTTAATCGTTTCGCCAGGTTCTCCTTTATTATTCTTGAAAGGAGCTTTTTCTCTTTCTCTAATCCACTTCTCATAACTAAGTTCCCCGCCGTTACTGATGTAGATGGAATATTCTACGTTTTTATTCACGCGATTAGACTCTTCCGCGTTATTAGAACAGCCCATAATAGAAAAAACGCCAATGGCACTAGCGAAAGCTTTTAGAACTCTATTTTTCATTAGGCAATACTCCTTTTCTTAATCATCCAACTAGGCATAATCACGCCGCACTAGATAAAACAATCATTGCAATTTTTATGCAAAAATCAATCGATAAATACTTACTTTTTTGCTTTTTAGTTTTTGTTTTTAATTTTGACTAAGAATAAGAAAAAACGCTATTTTAACTAAAAAATAATGCATTGAAGATTTCTAAATAAATTCCGCAACTAAGTAAAGATTAATTGAATGACATTCCAGCACTCATACGAGAGTAAACCATTCAATTAAATCCTATGTTATTTATTCAATGAAATCGTTATCGATCCTATCGAAAAAAGTTAATAATTCCTAGCAGAAAAGGAACTCCAATCTTTTCATCGAGTCATTGCTAAAAAGTCGTATTGATTGATTCTTTTAGTTGGGCATTTAATAAGTAAAAAAGCGGCAAGCGATTATTTAAAAAAGCGATAATTGTTCCGCTTCTTCGTAGTCTCTATAGCCTTCAATGAGTTTCTTCAAAAATTCATAGTCTCGCGAAAAGGAATTTGGAAGTCTAATCAATTTGATTTCGTGGGTATTGCAAATAGACATCTTTCTTTTGTCGGCCTCAATTCTCCGATAATCAGAATAATGCTCTCCTCCATCGAACTCGAAAGCGTATATTGGTTTTAACGCGCCAAAAATTGATTTTTCATAAATGACGGAATCAAATTCCATCATAGAGTCCTTATATTCCTCAAATAATTCTTTTAAAGGGACATTACGCACTACTTTAAGCCTTTTCTTTGTAGAGACGATTTGTTCGATGGTCTTATAAAATTCGTCTTCGCTCAAGGAACCATTGCTTTTCCCGATGGTGAGATTCGAATAGCTAGACGGAATAACCTCAACGTTCCCATTCTCTTCGCAATATTGAATTAGCTCATTCCATACCCCATCCCCCGTATTGGTGTGTTTCAATTTTTCTTTATCACCGAAAACAACGAGTTTTTTCTTCGCTCTAGAAACGGCCACATTTGCGATTTCACCATGCGAATTCAGCCAATCAAGCGTATGCTTTGAAGAATAAGAAGACACTCCAGCAGCGATAATCACGGTGTTTTTCTCATCACCTTGAACACTATGGATCGTCGCGGCTTTAACCTCTTTAATACCGTTCTTATGCAATAAATCATTGATGAGCTTTGCTTGATTCACGAAAGGAGTAATGATCGCGCAATCGCTGATATCATTATTTTTGCAGTAATTAACCACGTTCATCGCTTCTTGATAGTTTTGATTGCGAAAAGGGGAACGCACTTCGTTCTTGCTATTGATGAAAGAGACTTCTCCATTGCCTAAAGAGGGACTGATTTTAAGTTTGTTTTGATAGAAATATTTGTTATTGAAATCGATGATTTTCTTGCCACATCGATAATGGTTCCGTAGCAATACCCTATTGGTGATTTTATCCGCCGCTTTCATGGTCGACAAAATGGAATTGTCTAAATAATCATAAATTTCCGATATCTTGAATTCCTTTTTCAGTTCTTCGTTAACATGAGAATCTAGCTCAATCACCGGCATTAATTGGTCTTCATCTCCAACAAGCAACAGACTTTTCGCTCTAGAAAGCGGGATTAAGGAATGCGCGATATCGGCTTGCCCTGCCTCATCCATGATGAGGAGATCGAAAAAGAAATCGCCATCCCCAAGTCGAAAGCTAGAAATATTCGTCGTGAAAATAAGCGGAAAAACATCAATCAAGAGTTCCATGTTCTTATTGTCCAATAGATAAGAATTGAAACTCATCGCTCTTGATAGAGGGTCATCGATAAAAACGATTTCCTTCAATCTTTCATATTTTGGCGATTGCAGTTTCTTAAAATGAACCAAAGAAGAATAATAAAGGTATTTAAGCGCGTCTTCATCGCTTTCTAGTGATACGAAATGGGAAATAATCTCTTTCTCGCTTTCGCTAGGAATCCCTGCAATCTGGCGCTCTAAAAGCGATTTTTGCTTCTCGATGATGGAATTTCTAGCTCCTAGTTTTTTCATTTTCTCTAAGAAACGCAAGTTATCCAAAGCGACATTCCGCTTCTGATAATCGGTAAGAGAAACGACCGCGGATTTGTTTTTGCTTAGCACTTTTTTTCGCATTTCTTCGAGTTCGCTTGTCGTAATCGAATCCCCGAAGTCGAGCGAAAATAAATGCCTAATCTTTAAAGCGGCTTCAGCCGTTTTTTGGGTGTTCCCAAGTCTTAAAAAGGGGATCTCAATCCTTTTGTCATGATAAAGGAGATTGAATTTTGAAACGATGCCGTCTAAAGGTCGATTGTTATTTGTCGATACTAAAATTGTTTTTTTCGCAAATAGGGCGGAGAGGATAGTGTTAAAAATAGTTTGGGTTTTCCCAGTTCCTGGAGGGCCTTGAACATAAGTCACCTTATTTTTAAGCGCGCCATAGATCAATAAGGCTTGATCAACGTTAACACGGTCATCAAACAAGACGATATTTGGAAGAATCCTGCCATTATTGGAGAGACTTGAATTACCGAAAAAGGCTTTTAAGGGGGCGTTAAGGGTATTATTCGCCCAACGCTCCTCGACTTTCGAAAACAATAAAGGGAGATTGATTTGCATCTCTCTTTGAAGGCAAAAGAATTCAGGGCGAGTGTTAATCTTTTCATAAGCGCGTAGTCCTTCGCGCAAAGAATTTGTCGCGTCAAGGAAATCAGCATTGATGGCTTCTTTAAATTCCAACGCATTCAATTCCGTGTAATAGTGCAAAGAATGTTTGCATCCATCAACTAGAAAAGAGGGATTGACACGAATCTTGTCTTTGATTTTCATCTTTTTGTCTTTAGGAGAGAAAAAGACGTTTTGGTAGGCGACGATATATTTCTTATCGTCTTTATCAATGGAGAGTCGAGAAATAGCGAGTTCGGTTCTTCGATTCTCCCACTCCTTCAAATCGTATTTAATAACATAACGTACAAGGCTATGAATTTGCTCATCGCTTAAAAGCAGTTCTCCGTTTTTTGTTAAAATCTCAGCATCTAAGCCTTTTATCATGCAATAATCTTTAACGTATGGATCAGAATCCGCTTCTGAGCATCTTTCCAAATAGCGGAGAATGTTATTGCTGAAATTCTCAAACTTCAGCCATTCAAAATCCTTTAAATTCGAGTTGATTTTATTCACCAAAGCGGCGTTATATTCCCCAATCGAAAAACGAATGACTTTGGCACTGATAATACGGTTGAAACGCAAAAGCAAATCAATCGTATCTACACCTTTAGTCTCATTAAACGCGGAAACAAAAAGTTTTCTCTCCACTGGCTCGATATCATTAACGAAACACCAAAAAGAAGTCGCCCTTCCTTCTTTAAAGGAATCATAAACCACCTCAAGCCATTTGCCTTCCTTAATAGAAAGAGATATTTCTTTCGCCACTGCATTTTCTATTATTTTACGATTTTCCATAAATAGCAGACTTTTGGTGTCAATAATATAGCATATTTAACTTCTTCTTTTTTTAGAAAAACGGCCAATGAGATAACTCACTAGCCGTTTTGGTCTATCTTGATTCAAATGAGGGTTTTCATTTCTTAATCGAGGACACTCGGATGACTGGTCTTACTCCCAAAACCCAGTCCCCAGGGGAAATAACGTAACCATAGTAGTAGTTGCGGAATCTGTTTGGAAATTCTTCGTCTTGCGTTTTGGACCAATAAGCGATAATTTTACTCGAAGAGTCATAGTTAGGGATTTTGTTACGAATCGTGTAATCGGAAGGATAAGCTACACGACGGTCACTTGGAACTATGGTTTTGCAATCGTCCCAACTAATCAAATCAAGGATGCCTTCGCTAGGAGAAGCTTGATTCATATCCATGATGAAGTCTTTTTCTCTACCACCGAAGACAAAATAGTCGTCTTTCATTTTTGTTTTCATCCATTTATGAAGTGGGGAGTCGAGGAACGATGTTGCTTTGTTGTCTGGATTAATCGCGCCCGAATCAATGACTAAATCCGTCATCAAGCGATAGTTTTTCCCCTTCTCATCTTCTTTTAGCAAAAACCATTTCACAGGCTCATAACGGTAATAGTTATCGCTTTCGCCCTCTTTAAAATGCAAGTATTCATAATGATCGACAATCGGATTGTTGCGGCTGCTTTTTTGATCGGTTTTGCGGATTTTATCCAATAAAGCAGCGTCAACGACTTTTGTTTGGGGATAAAGTCCGAATTCATTCAAATTAACCGCGTCTTTCTCTTCCCACTTCGCCTTCAAGACGATGTCTTTAGGAATATTCCATATCCCTTTGTTATCAAACATATCCACATGACCTTCGCTAGTTTCGCGTCCCCATCCCTTGAAGAGGTATTCCGAATTCATATCGAATGGCTTTGGGAGTTCATAGCTTTTGCCAAAATGCATGGATAGAGGTGAGAAAGTATGCCCGATTTTTTCATCGATGATGGTTACTTTGAATTCCTTTTCTGAATCGATTCGCGCATATAGATTCACGCTTTTTGTGACGTTCATACGGTTAACGTCCCAATAAGAAAGGAACCCTTCATCAAGATACCAATTATCGTTATAGACAAAATCAAGGCGAGGGAGTTCGAGCTTATGCCCATGGAAGAGCTTTTTCTCCGCTAAAAGGGTTTTCCCAAGGAAGAATTTCACCGTGTGCATCTTTTTCTTTGGCAAAGGTGTCGTAATGACTTTTCCATTCGATAAAACGAGAACTAGATTCCCCTTTTTGTCGATATAAGAAGAAATAACATCCGCCCCTTTTTCACCTTTTAAATCTTCTTTTTCTTTTTCGGTTGGATGGGCTGGAGAACCTTCTTTTAGCCATTCCGTATATGTTTTTCTCCCACCTTCTTTATAGTAAATGACGTAAGAAGAATAAACGCTTAAATCCACATTATTCTCCTTTTCTCTCACGCAAGCAGTCAATACCGCTATAGGAGTGATGAGTAATAAAGAAGCCAACAACAAAATCGTACCGTTTCTCTTTGTTTTCATGTTTTTTCTCCTTTTTGCATATTGATTAATCAACCTCAATCGGCATCACGCCGGCGTCGATTTCTTGCCCATTAGAAAGCACTAAAATCAAATGACCGTCTTTGGTGATTTTCGTAGCGACTGGATAAACGCCTGCCTCTCCTTTTTCACCTTTCTTATAGTTACCGTTTTCCTTTTCCTTCCACTCCAAAAAAGGGAGTTTTCCGCCTTTAGCAACATAGATGGCGTAATTAGCGTAGTAGTCTTTCTGTTTCCCGATATTAAACGCTCCGCTTCGTAAGCCAAGAAATAGCGATAGCGAAATAGATGTGATAAGACACGCTCCGAAAAATAATGCGACAAATCCTTTTTTCTTCATGTTTTTTCTCCTTACAAGTTCATCGTTGATCAGCTTTGCTAACCTCTCTATTCAAAAGCGTCAGATATTTTCCCAGCGTTAATGATTCTTCCATCGCTAAGTTCAATGATGAGTTCCCCTTTTTCGTTCACGCTGACGGATTTGACAGAACTGCCAGGATCGCCTTTTTCTTTTTTGCCACTTCTCTTTTTCTCCTTAACCCATTCTAAATAGGGGAGCTTCCCGCCTTTGGATACATAAATTGTGTATTCCTCATAATCCTTAGGCGGGGTTTTCTCTTTCCCATTAGTGCAGCTGATTATTGAGCAAGCACTAATGAAGGATAATAGGCCAAGCGTAATGCTTTTTTTCATAAAAAATACTCCTTATCTTTAACTGGCGGCTTAGATTATTTCTTGCCGTCAAGTTAGATTAATATCTTTAATTTCAAAACAAAAATCAACCGATATTTTCTAACTTTTTTCTTAAGGGATATTAATATTTTACGAAAGAGAACAATTATGTTAATTTAATTTTTCACTAAATAATAATTTAATAATAGAGTACTGATAATTAGTCGCCATGAGACAAATACGAGAAATATAATGTTTCTCTCAAAATCATTAAATATTTGATATCGCTTAATATCATAAGAGTTTATTTATCCTTTATCGCTATTAAGATTTTTGTGCAAAAAATTTCAGTTTTTTAGGAAAGAGAACAATTAAAGACATGGAAAGCGATGTCTTCATGCCTATGAAAGGATGCAATAAATGAGTTTAATTGTTCTCTAATGTCCTTAATTATCTTTTCAAACATTGTCTCAGGCATCATTAAATTTAAAAAGCGAATGCCTGAAACGCATTCGCTTAAAAGGGATGTAGATAAATCCACTATGTTCTAATGGAATTCGCCTTCGCGATTGATGATAACGTTCCCGTTTTCATCAAGTGGTTGTATGAGTAACCCGCTCCCAAGAACGTAATTAGGGGTATGTGTTGGATTAAAATGGAAGAAAGCGATATCGCTATCATAGATGACGCGGAGTTTTTTGCCATCGCCTAGTTCTTTAATCCAAACCGTTTGCTTGCTCGGATCAATGAGATAGGTCGAGCTCGTATAGCCATTCGCCTTGTAATCGTCATCGCGGTAACCAACGTCGATTTTTTCGCTAGAAGTTAGTTTACTAAAGCCGGCTTCAGTAAACCCTTCATCTAATTTACTAGTAAGGACTTCGCTTCCAGCGCAATATAACCCTACGCCAATTAAAGGTGAATCATAGTCCACATTGCCGTTTTCATCTTTATCAGGTACACCAGTTCCAGAGGAATAACGCGGTTGGGCATACCAATCCCCAACATGCTTTTTGTCGTAATAATAAGGAATGAGCTTTGCGTTATCTTCCCCGATATAATTCACTAAATCTTCCCACTCATCTGGAGAATCATCCGCATAGCAAGTTAATTCCATCGCTCCGATACGATTAACATCGATATCGCTTGGCAAAGCGATATCTTCGTAGCTGAAAGTCAAATATTCCATGTCATCTATACTGTAATTGACCTCGTATTCGATTGATTTCAAGACGCCTTTTTCAATCGTCATATTCACGGTGCTAGGGATGACATTCCCTGAAATCCAGCAAGAAGATGTAGCGTCGGTCACTAGTTCGCGGAACGTATAGCTATTGCCGTCTTTCTTCACGGTTTTAGGATCAATTATCTTCGGGAAATAGTTGGTGATTACGTCATCTTTGACGATATCCTCACTTTGGACAAGACGATTGGTGTTTTTGATTTGTCTAAAAGCAATTACTTCTTTATCGTCTTTGCATGTGTATCCGTGCGTTTCGCCTTCCCATTTTTGTTTTTGGGAATTATAGGATTCTTCCGTGATTAAATAAGTCGTCCCATCAAACAAATAAGTCACGCGACGCGTTGGCTGAACCCCTGGTTTCCGATTCGTTTTCACGACTTTAAAAGGCGTAGTTCCATCAAAGTAAGACATCGCATTGCTCACTTCGGAAGGCCCGACTTCTATATATGATTCTGGCAAAGAGATGCCGTCATAATCTTTTAGTAGCATTGTGGCTTGGTAATAATAAAGGAGGTTTGCAGGCGAATTCATGGCAAGGCCAATCGCTTTATCGTTCTCCATTTTCACGATGATTTCCTCAAAGGAACAATTTGAATCATTAACGTCAGTGTGAACGAATGTTTGATAGGCGCGATTTGGACTAAGCGCGAAATAACGGTAATTCCCATCCCCACAAAGACGGAAATCATTGATATCTAAATCCTTTGGTAAGCCCCATTGATCAAAGAAGAATTTCGAAGATTCTTCTTCCGTTTTTTCATTTTGAGCATTAAGCCCATGAGAAACGGCATGTCCATTAGTGCCATCGTTAGTCAAAAAAGTGTAATAATCGGTCGATTTTCCGTCAGGGTCATTCACTTGGTGGATATATATGGTATCTTTGTTGCATTTGAAATCGACGCTGGCGATCCTTTCTTTGCCACCGACTTTATTGACCTTCTTGATATCGGTTGAGCAAGAAATATTCTCTGAGAATAAGCTAGAGCCTTGTTCAAGAGTCAAGGCCTTTCCATCCGTTTCCCAAGAAAAGTTTTTCGCTAAGTTCAAGAGCTTTTTGTCTATGGCATTATCGACGTGAGAGAAAGAACCCGTCGTCAAGCTCGTATTAGAAGTATCGAAGATCTCGAAACCAAGGACTTTGTTATCTTGCTCGAACCAAAAAGACACTTTGCCGATAAGGTTAGTCCCATAACATTCATTAAATGCCGAAACAATCCCGCTATCATCGGTAGAATAAAGGCTCGACTCCGACGAAAATGCCGTAACGGACAAATCATCGCTGACGGAATGCAAGAAATTGAAATCATCGAAAGTCAATTCATAGCGGTTGCCATAAGTATCCATCGTATAGCCCATCGAGCTAATATAAGGATCGCCGTTTTTCAAATATTCGACCCCGTAAGCGATTTTCTTATTCGCGTCTTTATGGCTAACGATATTCACATAAGCGGAGTCGCTGCCTTTGTAATAATCCTTTGTGACTAACGTCTCTGAGTCATCGTAATCATTATGAAAAACAAAATTGAAATCCGTCTTCAATTTCAAAATCGCGTCCTTCAGTCCATTGAGGGAGTTATCGAAGACATAATCGTTTGCAGGATCAATATCAACGGTAGCCGAGGGCTCATCACTACTATTATTCGTATTCGAAGAGGGAGATTCCTCCCCGCAAGCAGCGAGCAAGATAGTCATCGACGATAATACAATTGGGAGAATTGTTCTTTTTTTCATGGTGTTTTTCCTCCATTCCATAATTTTTAACAATGATCTAATGGCAGAAGCTAATCAATCGCTGGCCACGCGCTCCATTAACCTTATTCTATATATATGCCGTTCAATTTTTTCAATTAATTTAATTTTTATCATCAAATACTTTTTGGCTATCCTCCCTACTAGAATCTTGAATATATTCACTAATATCGCCATTTTTCAACATCTATTTTCAATATTTAGCGAATAAATTTTTGAATTAATTTAAGAATGTAAATATTTTGTAAAGGACGCATTTATTTATTGAAAGTTATCGGCTTCGTCACAATATTTCATCATTCAATTCAAGGAGGTCATCCAAATGAAAAAAACAGGAATATTGTGCTTAGCGTTATGCGCAGTCGCATTAATGGGATGCGACGAGAATGTCGTTACATCTGGTTTGAATAGTGGGGAGCTAGTCGCTGGTCCACAAGGCGAAAAGGGCAATAGCGTTCTCACAGGAGAAGGTGCCCCAGACAATACTTTGGGAAAAGATGGCGATAGCTATATCGACTTAACAACCTTTGATTTCTATACAAAAGAAAACGACACTTGGACCAAAAAAGGGAGCATCAAGGGTGCGGACGGCGCGGACGGATTCAATGGCAAACCAGGTGCGAACGGAAAGAACGGAAAAGACGGATTGTCCTTCTTATCCGGAAAAGAAGACCCTGATGACACACTGGGGGTGGATGGCGATCTTTATATCAATACTGAAACCTTTGATATCTTTAAAAAGGAAGAAGGGACATGGACAAAAACCGGTAACGTCAAGGGCGAAAAGGGCGAAAAGGGCGAAGATGCAATCCCTTATTATTCCAATACCTTTTTGCCAAGCGAAGGCGGTTATCTCTATTGCGATAAAGGTAGCTATGCCGCCGGTGAAACAATTAAGCTCACAAGTTTTGCCGAAAGCAGTTACGAATTAAAGAGCGTGGAAGCGATTTATAACGGCGTGAAGAGCATCTATACCGCGGAGACGGGACTAAGCGACTTATTAGCCAATGGATTGAAAGCAAAAGAAAACGTATATGTCTTTAAAGGAATCTACGCGGAAGATAAGGCCCCTATCGCAGTCACTGATATTACAAAAATAGGCGAAAATGGAAGCGGCACCTACGCTCTTTCTGACTCCTATGGAGAAGCCTCAAAGGGAATCGCTTTATCTTTATCCGCGAAAGGCAAAATCATTGACATCCAAGGTAAAACCGATGAGGAAGGGAAACCCATAACAACAATCTACGTGAATAAGAAATCCACCTTCAATTCAGCTTATCTTACCTTAAAGAATATCAATTTCGTCCTCGCAAGCGATTATGTTGACGCTGCATCGATCCTCGAATTCGATTGCGATTATGCAAACTTTGAAAATTGCACCATCACCGTCGATAAAGCAGTGAATACTGCGCTAAATTTCAAAGCAGGCAACTTTTCTATCAAAGATTCAAAAATCAATACGTCGAAAGAAGAAGACGGAGTAACCGCTAAACTCACAACCGCTGTGACATTTGGAGAAACAAAAGCAACGCAATTTAGCCGTGTCTTCATTGATAATTTCACTGTCAACGATGTGAAGAAGCTAGCCGATAATGGCGGCCCTTATGCTGAATCAGTATTCAAATCCTTCTATGACACCCCTTATTTTGACTTTGAGATAAAAGATTCCACTTTCGGAACTACCGATACTCCTATCCGCGAAATCTGGTCGCATTTTAGACAGCAAGACTATATTTCGGATCGTTTTGGCATGAATAGCAAGCTCTATGCCAAATATATGAAAACCGCATCGGTCAAACTCGATTCCGTCAATTTCTATACCGACATAAAAAACGATGATAGTTGGTATAGAAACCCAGCCTTATTCACGTTTAGAATGATGCAAAATGAAAGTGATGATGATTATAACTTAAGACGTAATTTTGCTGACATTCTCTTTGAAGTAACTTCGAGCAAAGCCAATGACGCTTCATTGACCGCAAGCAATGTTCAATACGGGGTAAGCAATACACCACTTACAACTTTGTATTTGTACAATTCCAGCGACGAGGTTTGGAACGGGAACACAGGAATTAATGTTTATCAAGCAGTTTACCCATATGCCACAATCGATGGGCAAGGAGCTAAATTAGCAAGTGGCTTATACCCAGATATTTAAAGAATCAAAAGTATCAATGCCTTGCCTATATTCAAATAGGTAAGGCTTTTCGCTTCTAAAGAGAGGATAAAAGAATATGAAAAAGAGAAAACTATTGTTATTAGGGATCGCTTGCGTTTTGCTCTCTTGCGGGAATGGGAGCCAAGGCTCTACATCAAATTCGAAAACGGATTCTTCCTTAACCGAAAGCACATTATCCGTTAAAGCGATTAAGAAAGCTTATTATCAATACGATGCGATTGACTATGATGATTTTTCGGTGAAAGAGGAAGCCTCGAAATCCGAAATTAAGGATTTTACCATTTCACTAGACGGCAAAACGCTCGAAAACAAAAAAACTAGGATTTACTCTTTTGGGGATGTCACGCTTACGTTCCACCGCGATGGCTTTATTGACGCTACTTTGAAAATCAGCGTAAAAAAGTCCTCAAACCTCGATGAAAGGCTCGTCATCGATAAAGAGCCGAGCAAAACCGAATACCAAAAAGGAGAAAAATTCGTTTCGGATGGATTAGAGGTTTCTTATCAAATCAGTTACACCAAGCAAAATAGGGAGAGAGTCTCCGCTAAAGAGCCGTATTCGGATTACCAAATCAAAATCGATGGAATTAATGCTTCCGATTACACTTTTTCTTCCGAGGGATACACGATTAAATACGCAGTCGTCTCTAGCCTTAACGAATTAGAGAATAGCCTCGTCGCGACTTTCCCACTTTATCAATCCGCAAAAGAAAAGAAAGATAATCAAAAGCTTGAAGACGCAGAGCAAAAATACGTTTGGAGCGAGATAGATAGCAAAATGAAAGTGAAATTCGCCAATCCGAATGCCTCACTAGAAAAAGCCTACTACTCCCCCGATGAAATTAATCTCGACTATAATCTAAACGCCTTTAGTGACCGTGACGCCTCTAACTTCAAGCAAACCCCATCGTTAGGAGAAGTCCCTCTATTGGTTGTCCCCATTGTTTTAAATGGCTACGAAGAGCAAGCCACAGACGAAAACCATCAAAAATTGGAACGCGGCTTTTTTGGCAAAGCAGCAGAATCAAGCACCCCTTCTTCCTTAGCGTCCTATTATTACTATTCTTCCTATAAACAGCTGAAATTTGTAGGCGAGGTAACTCCATATTTCAACCCTTCAAAAGAAGGATATCAAGGCTATAGCAACCCTCGCTCTTTCAATATCAATACGCCAGAATCCCTAGCAAAAGACGCCTTAAATTGGCTGAAAGAAAAGCAAAAAGTCAATCTTGATGATTACGATAGCGATAACGATGGATATATTGATGGAATATGGCTCATCTATATGGAAGATCCAAACAATTCCTTAACCATCAACGTCAATCAGCCATTTTGGCCATTTACAAGTTGTAGCACTCTTGCCCCAGGAACAAAAGAAAGCCCGACATTAAACACCTTCGCGTGGGCTGGAACCACCCATCTATGGGGGAATTACGCCGATCCTAGCTATGTCGCTACTCAAGGCATTGACCCTCACGTTTTAGAGCATGAAACAGGGCATATGTTAGGCCTAAGCGATTACTATTCCTATTCGCCAACGACGACTAACGAAAGCTATTATTCTCCTTTGGGGAGGCTTGATATCATGGATATGGGGTTTGGTGACCATAACCCCTATTCAAAGATGCTGCTTGGCTGGACAAAGCCGTATCTAGTTTTGGATGACTGCGAAATCGAAATACCTTCTAGCCAAAAAGAAAATAGTTTCTTCTTGCTCCCTTACGATAACAAAACATACAAAAAGGACGAATTCGGGCGCATTATCCTCAATCCTTTCGACGAATATTTGATTTTGGATTATTACACTTACGAAAACTTTTATAAGGACAATTACAATCAATACGGGACCGTCTACTCTTATCCAAGCGAAGCAGGCGGACGCCTATATCATATCGATAGTAGATTGCTACACTATTATGACGAAAGCGATTCCTTCTCACTTCCAAGCGATCCGGATATCGTCTTAAATAGCAGCGAATATTTCTACCGCTGCATCACCAACACCCAAGCGGGAGAGCGCGCGGAAACCAAATATAAGGTATCCTCAATCAAAGACTATTTCGACGAAATCCGTCTTATCAGCAGCGACAAGGATTTAATCGATGGGAACAATCGCTTTGACGCTAGTGCGTTGTTCAAAAAAGACGACTCCTTTAAACTCAGCGATTACGCTAGTCAATTCCATTACGATGGCAAATTCGATAATCAAAAGAACTTCTCGTTGGAGTTTACAATCTTATCCCTTTAATCATTAAACTAAGTGCTACAAAATCGTTCGGCAAAATCCTTGCAAAGAAGCGTTAAATAACGCGAATAGTTTTTGTTTATCGTTGATTTGCGAGGTTTTTGATAATGATTCAATTTCAATTTATTGGAAATGGAATTTTGAGGGATTTAAGGCTATCCACAGAAAAGTCTTTAACGCTTTATTCATAGGTACCATTCAATTCCTAATAGAGGCATCTTCATTCAATGCGCCACTCAGATAAGCGTCGCTCTTAAGGGAATCGCTCTATTAAAAAGCGTTAAGTAGAATCCAGTCTACCTTTCATCCAAAACTTTTTTGTTGAAATATCGACAAAGAAACTACACTAGCAAGATTATTGAAAGCGGCATAAAAATTTTCAAAACGTCGGATTTATTTCTTTCAAAACGTCGGTTCAGATTTACATTCCCTTGTTTTAATTTCTCTTAGAAGGGGTGTGAATATGGCTATTGAATATGTAAGACGCTTGGCGGAAAAAACTCTAACCGATAAGTTGAATTCATCAGGATGCGTGTTGGTGACAGGGCCGAAAGCATGCGGGAAAAGCACGCTTTGCAGTAGATTTGCAAAATCGGCTGTGTCTTTGAAAACCAGTAACACCATTGCTCTAGCTAATTCTGATCCCACCGCTATGTTAAAAGGCGAATATCCACGCTTAATCGACGAATGGCAAAAGGCTCCAGAGATTTGGAATGAAATAAAAAACGATTTGGATAAAGAATACCGCTTTGGTAAATATATAATCACAGGTAGCACTACTCCTATTAATCCCCATAAAATCCAACATTCAGGCGAAGGGAGAATCTCCACAATGTCGTTAAAGCCTTTCTCCCTTTTCGAATCAGGAGAATCTTCAGGAGCAATTTCTTTGTCGACACTCTTTAAGCAAGACGCACCTAGTAATGACAAAGTGTATTTCCTAGGTAATACAAGTCTTTTCGACATTGCCTATTTACTATGCCGAGGCGGATGGCCGATTTCTTTATTGGCTAAAAAAGAATACGCCATCATGTCGACGCAAAATTATTTTAATGGCCTATTTACGATTGAAAACGAAAGTGACGACTTTGCTTACTTTCTCAAAAACAAAGATATTGAATTACTGAAGCTGGTTTTAAAATCTTTCGCCAGAAATATTTCAACTCAGGCAAAAAAGACAAAAATGATATCCGATATATTGGAATCGGGAATCAGAAGAAAATTAGACGATGAAACTTTCTCAAGCTATGAAAAAACGTTGAAAGATTTGTTCATCATTTACGATATGGCTGCCTGGAATCTCAATCTCAGAACTAGTGTCAGCGTTAGAACCGCTCCAACTCATCACTTTGTCGACACATCAATTGCAACCGCGGCTTTAGGAATAGAACCTATAGACTTATTGAAGGATTTAAATTCATTCGGATTCTTTTTCGAAGATTTTGCTGTAAGGGATCTATCAATTTACGCCGAATCAATAAATGGAAAACTGAAACACTATCGCGATAGTTCAGGCCAAGAAGTAGATGCAATTATCGAGCTCCCAAATGGTGATTACTGCGCAATCGAAATCAAGATTACAAGTGAAAAGAACATTAACGATGGTCTTTCTTCTTTATCCGGTTTCGAAAGGAAAGTGGTAAAAAACGGTTCTAAAATGCCAAAATTTAAAATGATTCTAACGAGTCATGGTGATTGTTATATCAAAAATGGGGTCTATATTGTTCCAATAACGGCATTGAAAGACTAATTTCGAAGCGATTGAAAAAATCTTTTAGTACCAAAATCATTGCAAAACAGCATTAATTAACACGAATAGTTTTATTTTATCTAGGATTTGCGAGGTTTTTGCTAATTATGCGATTATGAATTTATCAGTGAAGGAGCCATTATGGTTCGTATGCTCATTTTCAATGAAGATTTTAAGAAAATATTCGCCCGAGGAATCTTTTTCATACCGAATGTCTAAGCTCCAAACGGCATCATCGTTTAGATAATTATCTTCCGCTAAAGCGTCGTCCCTAACGTAATAAAACTTATACAATGGAGAAGGATTTGTTTCTTTATAAGAAGATAATTCAGAATCAGCTACGATACGATAATAAGTCGTATTCGTTTCCGTTCCATAAGCATAGGGCTTTGATAAACCGAACTTCCCTCCGTAATTCGACTGAAAGTAAGAAAAATAGGCTGCTGCGTTTGTTTCTAAAACACTCTCATCGCCACACGGCTGATGAAAAGAATAACCATCATTGAACCATGTCACACTAGTGGACAATTCCCCTAGGCACCCCGTTGGAGCACTTAATCCAGAAAGCCCGACTTTCGTTAGTTCATCCTCGCTAAACCAAGCGGATGAATCGTGATTGATCCCTTGACCAATAATAGTGCTTTCTTCTTCCTCGCACGAAACTAAGCAAAAGCAACTCGCTAACGTTAGAAATAGAAACGGCATTTTTTTCATCGATGAATTCTCCTTTCTTCGCGGAAAAATTATAGCATTATCTAAGATACTCGATTCTTTTTTTCATTGCATTTAGGCAAATGGAGGCATCCGAAAATGAATGCGTTATTTTCTTTTAGTCATCTCATGCGTTAGGTATAAAAATAAAGTGTATTTTATAAAGAATAGAAAAGCAGAATTCGCTCGCCCATTGCTTTCTTGTGGAGGAATCGCCTAAATCCATTCAGAAATCGCCAGAAGGAAAAGAAATTCATTTGTTATCTCTACAAAAGCCTAGGAAAATAGAACTAAGATATTCTTTGCCCACTTAATGGCCTTTGTTTCAGGTTCCTTAGCGATATCATCAATCCTCTGACATTATGATAAAATAAAGCATGCGCAAAAAAGAAATACTTATCTCCCTTTCTACCTTTAAAAACAAAGAAACGCTGACTTCCTTCTTAAAGTCTTTTGCTTTAAAAAGACAAGACACTATTTTTGAAGTTGAATGTTCTAAACAAGAATTCATCCCTTTTTCAGGCTTTGAAAACATAAGGAAAGCAAAAAGCGAAAAGTCGATTGCTTATGACGCTATATTTAGCTTTGGCGAAAATAACGAGGACAAATTGATTGGCTTTGGCCTCAATAAGGAAGAAATGAATTCTTTAGTCATCATTGACGAAAACGAAAACCCATTTGTGATAAATGAGCATATAGAAAAGGCCATTATTTTCTCTAAGATTTTCTATCATTCACCGCAAAGTTATCATCTAGTTAGTGGCTCATTGATAGAGACGATAAATAGCGAGACCCGATTCCCGGATAAGGAAGAAAGCATCGATATTTTATTCAAAGAGCAGCACTCCTTCATCGTGATTTCAAAGCGAGATTTCTCCTTCTTAAAAGCTACCATCAACGGTTATCTAGACGCCACTACTAAATCATCTTCTCAAGAAGGCATATTTGCTTCCATCGGCCGCTTCTTTTTCAAAAATTACATTCCAAGCAACAAAATCGCCCCTTTTTCAAGGTTGGTATCAAACTATGAAATCGCATTGGGGAAAGTAACGCCCACGATTGCTCTAACGCAGGATATGTCTTTCTCGGAATACCAAAATTTGCTAGAGTTAGTGAGCAATCTTAAAATTGGTAGTGACCAAAATGTATAAAATTGTTTTTGTGGATGACGAAGAAGGAGTAAGGGAACGGGCACTTAAAATGCTCGAAAGGCTAAGCGATGATTTCAAAGTCGTCGGAACGTTTCAAAACGGCTATGACGCCTTGCTCAACATCCCCTCTTTGGAGCCAGATATCGTCATCACCGATATCAAAATGCCCTACATTTCCGGCATGGAGCTCATCAAAGAGACTAAAATCGAATTGCCTCTAGCCCAATTCATCATCGTTTCTGGCTATGATTCTTTTGATTATGCGAAAGAGGCCATAACCTTAGGGGTGACCGAATATTTAACGAAACCTCTCGTCTATGAGGAGCTCCTCGAGGCGCTTAAGAAAGTAAAAGAAACCTTAGACAAACAAATTCAAAGCAAGCGCAATATCTCGATTTTGCAAGAACAAGCGCAAATCTCCTTGAAAATGCTCCAAAGCGAAGATTTCCAAAAGCTCATCACAATCAAAGAGATTCCCTTGAATTTTCAAGAAAAGCTCAAGGAGGACAAAATCGATATATCTCTTCCATATCAATTGCTATTTATTATTGATTCCGATCAAGAAGACACCCCTTACGAGCAGCTCGATTTGCTTCACTTTACCACAAAGAAGATTTGCGAAGAGGCATTTTGTTATGACTACAAGTTCTATTCGTTCCTCTATGAAGGACAGTTTATCGGTCTATTATTAAAAGAAGAACGATTCGACGAGCAATCCCTCAATGCGAAAATGAATGAGCTGATTTGGAAAATCAAAAAGAACACTTCGATTTCCGTATCGATTGGCTTATCGGAATGCCTAAGCGGCACCATCAATTACCGCAAAATCTATCGCCATGCAAAACGCGCTTTGGAATTCCGCACCGTAATGGGAGGCGGCGCCGTCCTTTCTTTCGACGATTTAGAAAGAAGCGAGGGGAATGAACAAATCGGCAAGGTGGATGAAAACGAATACAAAAACATCACCTATTCGCTTTCTTATGGCAAAAAAGATACCGTCCTTGCCTCAATTGATAAGCTCATTAACAATATCTCGGACCCTTCTTTCAAAGATAGCTACTATTTCATTCTATTGAACCTAATGGATGCGATCTTAAAGTCATGCATTTCCTTAAAAGAGCTTTATCTGCGCCTCAATTCCCAGATTGAGCTCACCCAAGAGCTCTATGCATTGAAAACCAAGCAAAGCACAAAGGATTTTTTCTATGCTTTGGCAAATGAGGTCATGATGATCAATAAAGAAAAGCGGATGGCGGGATTAGAGACTTCCTTCGACCGCATCTTAAAATACGTCGATGCGAATTATTCCAATAGCAGCCTTTCCATTAATGATCTTGCCAATGAATTATCATTTTCCATTAGCTACATCACCACGATTTTAAAAAAGAACGGGACGACATTCACCAAAGTCGTTACGAAAGAACGGATGGAAATGGCCGCCCATTTATTGACTTCAACTACCGAAAAAATCATCACCATCGCTAAAGAGGTAGGATATAGTGATCCTTATTATTTTTCCCACTGCTTCAAAAAATATTACAAGGTAAGCCCCGATGAATTCCGGAACATCAAAGAAAACGCATAGAAATTTCACTTTGAAAAGAGAACTTTTCATCGCGACTTTCTCTTTGATGCTTTTATTCGTCGCTGGCCTATTTTCCTCTTTTTTGATTGTCTATTCCGCTACGACGGAGGATGTTTACCGCAAGCAAATCGCCTCCACTAGCGAAGAAACGATCAACAATTTCGAAATCTACGTGAATAACGTCACTAATATCTCTGACTCCGTGCAAAAGAAACTCGACGTCATCACTCTTTCCGAGAAGATCGACCAAGACAAAAGCTATGCCTACTTTGACGAGCTTATGGATTTTTCTAGCGAGATTCGTTTTGTCGCTTTATATAAGGAAAATGGCGAATTGGCAGCCAAAAACACCTATTATCATCAAGATGAAAGCCAGGAATCCATTTTGTCTTCGCCTTGGTTTAGTAGCGCTAAAAACGAGCCGCTTATCAACTCTTTTTCCAAGATAGAGGACGGGAATTATTTTACTTTGTCTAAATTCATACAAACCAATGAAAAAATGAACTACGTTTTGCGCGTCCAATATTCTTTTGACAAAGTCATCACCTTAATCGAAGGATCCAATTTAGGGAATGGAGGCCACGTCATTATCTATGACAAAAACTATAATATCGTTTATTCTTCTCTCCCTAGCGTCGACGATGCTGAGATTAGAACCATCAAAAAAATGGTCATCGGGCAAACTACGCTTCCAATCAATAAAAGCACGTATTATTTATATGTTTCCACCATTCAAAACACCGGTTGGAGGGTAGCGATCGCCACCAATTACGACGCCATCATCGAAGCGAAGAATTTCATCGTGATTATCTGCGGGGTGGAATGCATTCTCTTCGTTTTGCTGTTCCTTATTCTCATCTATTTCATTACAAATAAAATCACAAAGCCCCTTGTTGCTTTAGAAAGAGAAATGGCGAAAGTCGAATCATTGGATTTCAAAGAAGCGACGAAGGAAGAACTGAAAGGAACGAAGGAGGTCGTTTCCCTCAATCAATCCTATGTCAAAATGCTAACCCGCATCCAGCAGCTCGCCAATCGTTTATTAGAGGAAGAAAAAGAGCAAAACAAAGCGGAGCTATGGGCTCTGCAAAATCAAATCAACCCACACTTTCTTTATAATACCCTCGATTCCATTCTCCTATTGATTGATGAAGGGAATAACATAGACGCCGCGAACATGATTGTTGCCTTATCGCGTTTTTTCCGCATTTCGATATCACGAGGGAAAAATATCATCCCCGTCCAATCCGAACTAGATCACGTCAATTATTATCTAAAAATCCAAAAAATGCGCTTCAAGGATAATTTCTCCTACCGATTCATTTACGACAAAAACGAAATCGCCCCCTATTACGTCATGAAACTGATTCTTCAGCCGATTGTTGAGAACGCGATTGTGCACGGAATCGGCGAATATCCTAAAGAAAACGCCTCGATTACGATATCCGCTAAAACAAACGAAAAGTACCTTATTTTTGAAGTTTACGACAATGGATATGGAATCTTGCCAGAGAAAAAAGAGGAGATACTCGCTTCCTTCGCTGACAAAAATCTGCATACCGGCGTAGGATTAAGCAATGTCTATCGCCGTATCAAATTGTTCTATGGACCTACTGCCGATATCAAAATTGAATCGGAAATGGACGTCGGCACGAAGATTGTCATCATGATTCCGCTTGAGGGGGCCAAAAACAATGAAGAAAACTAAGCGATTCTTTCTCACTCTCTCTTCGTTATTGGCGTTAGTTTCGTGCGCGAGCAAAAAAGAAAGCGTCTCCATCTTCATTTACGATAACGACGACACTTTCATCCATTCATTATGCTTAAAAATCAATGAGCGGTTCCAAAAAGGCGGGTATCAAATCGACCAATATGATTCCTATCGTTCGCAAATAGAGCAAAACAAAAACCTCCTTCAGGCAATCGAAGAAAAGAAAACGAATCTATTGCTAGTCAATCTCGTCGATCGATTGTCCGCCTCCGTTTGCATCGAAAAAGCAATGCAAGCCAATACCCCGCTTATTTTCTTTAACCGCGAGCCTTTGTCGTCTGACATGCATAAGGCGCTAGAAACAAAGCAAGACGTTTATTTTGTAGGTGCAAATCCAATAGAAGAAGGCAAAAAACAAGCGGAATTCCTTCTTTCCTTATTCGTCAAAGACGGAGCGATAAAAGAAGAATACGACAAAAACAAGAATGGCAAAATCGATATTGTCCTTTTTAAGGGCGAAATTGGCAATCAAGACACCGAAAAAAGAAGCGAATCATTTATATCGACATTGAAAGAAAGCGATATCCCCTTTCAATTCGTCGATTCCGTTTATTGCGATTGGCAAAAAGATAAAGCCGAAAGCGCGATGGCGGAAATCGCGAAAAAGCATCTTTCGGATATCGAAGCCATCGTTTCCAATAACGATGATATGGCAATAGGAGCAATCGATTATTGCTTAAAGAACGATATCTTTTTCAAAGGGAAGGAATCTCAGCAATTCCCGGTTATTTCGGTCGACGGAACCAAGGATGCCCTCCAATATATCATAGATGGCTTATTGACCTCGACAGTCAAAAACGATGAAGAAAAGCAAAGCAAAGCAATTTACGAAATCGGTACTAGCTTATTAATAAACGGCACGGTCTCTTCCTTGGATTACTCATTTTTAGATAATCATTCCTTGTATATTAACGGAGAAGTCATCTCAAAGGAAAACGTCTCTTCCTACTAGTTAACGAGTTCGAATCGATTGCCTCACAAAAATTGAATTATGCGTTTTTTTCAAAAATTGTGCGTTTTTTTCCATTTCTATTCCCTAGGCTTAATTTTATGATGTAACCGCTTACTTACCAGTCATTAGAACGGTAAATCAAGAAGTAGGAATAAGAAGGAGGAACAAAAATGAAAAAGAAAATTATTCCACTATTTTCGTTGCTTGCCTTAGGAAGCGCCTTGGCTTCTTGCGGCGGAAACACTAATAACGCCTGGTCATGGAAAAATGCGATTTCGGATGGCGAATTAGGCTATGTCATTCTCGTAGGAGAAGACGGTAACCCTGAAGCCGAAGACCGGACAGAGGGTTGCATCAAAGCGATGGATGAAATCGCAAAAGAAGGCAAATTCACCGCCAAAGAGCTCGAAAGAAAGACTTGTATCAACGAAAGCGGCTCTTGGAATGACACGGTTGCAAAAGAAACCGTCGAGACATGGACGAAAAAATATAAAGGCAAACTAGATTTCATTATTTCAAATAACGACGGCATGGCCATTGCTGCCGCGAACGCGAGCGGCTTAGCCAAAGGCACGCCGATCATCGGCTTTGACGCTCTTTCTGCCGCCTGTGACATGATTAAAGAAGGTACCTTAGCGGGCTCAGTGTCGCAAAACGGAGACGACCAAGCGTTAGCAACCGCTAAAGTGTTAACGAATTTGCTAAAAGGCTCTTCTTCCGTCATTGATTCCACGTATGGTGGGAAAGCCGAACTGAATCTCGAAGATATTGATAAGCACATCGTGCAGACAAAATTCGCGGCCGTTACCAAACAAAACGCAGATAGCTTAAAGCCGGGTTCTTATGTGGATGTCGCCGAAGATAGTGCGGTGAAAGGCAAGAAGATGCTTGTCGCTACTTATAACAATAACGACAATTTCATCAAAGAAACCTATAGACAAGCGTTACCTGCCTACGCACAAAAACTCGGTTATACCGTGGACGTTGTTGAAGGAGATGGCTCAAACGATGCTGATTTGCAAGAAAGAATCACAACAAAGATTAATTCTACCCAATATGATTGCTTTGCCTTTAATATCATCACCCATGCAAACTGGGAATCTTATCAAAGGTTAGTCGGCGATAAACCTTTGGTGTTCTTCAACCGTCAGCCAAAAACAAGCGACAATAAAGGCGTAGCCGATTTATCCAAAAAAGCGAAAACCTATTTTGTCGGATCAGGAAGCGCCGGCCAAGGCGTTGCGCAAGGCCAAATCATTAAAGACTGGTATAAAGCACTCGAAAAATAATTCGACACGATAAAGTAGGGTGCTAGTCACCCTACTTTTGTTCCACTACTACAAGGAGAAAAACGATGAGCGATTATATTTTACAAATACGCGGACTCTCCAAATCGTTTGGCAAAAACCACGTCTTAAAAAACATCAATCTCTCCGTAAAACGCGGAAGCGTCATGGGACTCATGGGAGAAAATGGCGCTGGCAAATCCACGATGATGAAATGCCTTTTCGGGATTTACGCTAAAGACGATGGCGCGATTTATTTCGATGATCACCCAATCGATTTCAAAGACCCAAAAGACGCCTTAGAAAACGGCGTTGCCATGGTTCATCAAGAATTGAATCAATGTTTGGACAGGACCGTCCTCGACAATATGTGGCTAGGACGTTACAAAACAAAACTCGGGATTGTCGATGAAAATTACATGCTTTACGAAACAAAAAGTCTTTTTTCCCGTTTGGGGATCATGGTGAACCCGAAACAAAAAATGAGAACGATGTCCGTTTCGCAAAGGCAAATGGTTGAAATTGCCAAAGCGGTCTCGTATCACTCAAAAATCATTGTCTTAGATGAACCGACCTCCTCTTTGACCGAACCAGAAGTAAAAAAGCTGTTCAAAATCGTCAATGAGTTAAAAAAGAAAGGCGTTTCTTTCATTTATATCTCCCATAAGATGGATGAGATCTTTGAAATTTGCGATGAGGTTTCGATACTTCGCGATGGTGAAATGATCATAAGCAAACCCATAAAAGACACCAATATGAACGAGCTCATCTCCGCGATGGTTGGAAGAAGCTTAACGCAAAGATTTCCACCAGTTACTAACTCACCAGGCGAAGATATTTTGGAAATTCAAAACCTCTCAACGATGTACGCTCCATTTTTGCGCGACATCACTTTCTCGGTGAAAAAAGGGGAAATATTCGGAATCTATGGGCTAGTCGGAGCGGGCAGAAGCGAACTATTGGAAACCCTTTTCGGGATGAGAACGATAAAAACGGGGAAAATCATCTATCGCGGAAAGCAAATCTTTATCCACTCCCCTAGCGAAGCCATGAAATACAACTTTGCCTTTGTCACGGAAGAAAGAAAAGCGTCTGGGCTTTTCTTGAAAGGCAATCTTATCTTTAACACCACGATCACGAATCTTGATAAATATAAATCATTTGGGGTTTTAAGCGACCGTAAATTGACGGACGCAACGAATCGAGAAATCAACCAAATGCATACCAAATGCATGGGGCCTAATGACCTAATCTCTTCTTTAAGCGGCGGGAACCAGCAAAAAGTGATTATCGGAAAATGGCTAGAAAGAGACCCGGATGTATTCTTGCTAGATGAGCCAACGCGTGGAATTGATGTGGGAGCGAAGTACGAAATCTATCAACTCATCATCAATCTAGCGAAGAAAGGGAAAACCTGTATTGTCGTCTCTAGCGAAATGCCAGAGATTCTAGGTATCACCAATCGCATCGCGGTAATGAGCAATTACCGCTTGTCTGGCATCGTTAGCACAAAAGAAACGAACCAAGAAGAGCTACTTAGGCTCTCCGCAAAATATTTATAGAGGTAAGTATTATGGAAAACGTATTAGAAACCATTTCCGAAAAAGAGCTATTGGAAAGCATCAAAAAAAAGCAAGAGGAAATCGATGAGCTGAGTCTAGATGGCATCGAGAAAATCGAAATTCTCAAAAACGAAATCAGCAATATCAAAAGGAATTATCAACTCGACAAAGAGACGAAAAATAAGCTGATCGAGAAAAACAAAGAGGAAATCGCTAAGGCCAAAATTGTCAAAGAGAATAACGCTAAGGCGCTACATGAGTTGAAAAAGCGATCCATCAACGAGATTCATCATGGCTACGCCCCATTAATCAAAAACGAAATAGAGAAGGCGAAGAAGAGAAACAAAGAGGAGAAAGAAGAATATCTCCGCATTTTAAATAAAAACCGGCAAGAAAGAGATTCATCCTTACAAGCGCTAAAAAAGGAATTTGCCTCCACCCCTCTTCCTAGCGATAGAGAAGCGCTAGCGGTAGAGAAGAAAAGCCGAAAAGCCCGGATCGATGAAATCAGCACAATCTATAAGCAAAAATGCAATGATGCCGCAATCGCTTATCGCGATACAGTCGATGAGGGGAAGGAAGCGATACACGCTTTGTATTTGAATAAATACGCCTCCATTGAAAAAGCGAATAACAAAAAGCTCCCTCTTCGTTTCATGCTTGAACAAAAAGTGGAAGAGGAAAAATATAACTTTAATCTCAAATCGTTCTTCCTCAAGAACGGGTTATATCTGACGATTCTCCTTCTTATGATCGTCGCGGCCATTTATTACGCGGCGCAAGGTAACGGATTCCTTTTCAATGGAGACAATATTTTGCTTATCCTTAACCAAGTGTCTCCGAAGATATTCTTGGCGTTAGGCGTTGCGGGACTAATCGTTCTAGCGGGTACCGATTTAAGCATTGGTAGGCTCGTTGGCATGTCAGCCGTCTTCACGGGAATGCTTGTCACAACGAGCGGAGAGACTTCAGTCACCTTTTTTGGAATATCCCCCAATTTCAGCGCGATTCCATTAGGGTTAAGAGTAATACTCGCTTTCTTATTGTCCATTGTTTCTTGTTCCCTTATTTCAGGCATTGCCGGCTTCTTCACCGCCAAATTCAAAATGCATCCTTTCATCTCAACTTTAGCCACTCAGCTGTTCACATTTGGCATCATGGCTGGCGTTACAGGCAATTCCTTCACTGGCGCGCCAGATAAAGGAGTCACTGCAATCGTCTCCGGAAAAGGGTTAGGCGATGGAGACTTCCCCATCATGATCATATGGGCTGCCCTTGGCGTGCTCATCATGTGGTTTATCTGGAATAAAACGAAATTCGGGAAAAACATGTTCGCGGTCGGCGGAAACGCAGAAGCCGCATCCGTGTCTGGCATCAACGTCTTCAAAGTGACGATGCTCGTCTTCATTCTCGCCGGTATCTATTACGGAATTGGCGGAAGTATGTACGGCATTTACACAGGCAACGTCAGAGCGCAAACCGGGCAAGGGATGGAAGCCGACGCGATTGCCGCTTGCGTGGTCGGAGGCGTTTCTTTCTCGGGTGGCGTTGGCAAAATCAGTGGCGTAGTCATCGGGGCGATTATCTTCCAAGCCATTGTTGTTGTCTTGCCTATGATCGGCATCACCGACGCGAATTACCAACTCGCCATCAAAGGCATCATTATTCTTGCCGCCGTTACCCTTGACTGCATCAAATACATCAAGAAAAAATAATGTAATTAGGAGGAACCATCTAAAAATGGTTCCTCCTTTCTAGATTCATATGACTTTATCATTTTACTGGGCCTTCTTAATTCTCCTACTAGGGTTCCTAACTGGCGTTATCGGGAGTATCGCTTATTTAAAGGGGCTTCGCGGAGAAGGAAAACGCTACCCCTATTACGAATTAATACTCGCCGGCATCCCTTTTGGTTCATTAGGCGTTTTACTTGTGCTAGCTTTAGCAAAAGAAATCAGAGACGAGGACACTACTCACCATCATTTGATCTTGTTTTCAAATCTAATATGGTTATCCCTACAAATCGTGGCTGTTTTCTTGCTTTGCTATTTCAAAATCATCGCATTTTAATGTGATTGGCAACGCAGGCTGAGTGGACGACATTGGTTATGCGCTTTTTCTCATCTCTAGTAATCGATTCTCAAGGGAACACTATGTTTATTCCTAACTAAGTTTCATTTGTCATCACAAACAGGCGTTTTGCTTCTCATTATTTATTAAAAAATAAGGTGCTCTTTTGCATTGGCGTTTCTTGAAAGGCGCTAGGCAACAGTACCAGCAACCCTAGCAATAGTTGTATAGTTCGGTTTCATAGTTTAGTTGTATAGTTTTAGAGTTTAGTTGTATAGTTTTGCTTCATGGTTGTATAGTTTGTTAAAACGTTTTGGTATTAACTTATGAACGTTAATGAGCTGAAGGAAAACGAAACAACGGAATTAGAGTCATCAGAAAACGGCTTGCCGCTTTCTTTCTAAGTAATTTCTGTATAATCAAAAATCGACAAGCAATATTTTGTGCATTTTAGACCGATTTCTTAAGTGAAAATAGTAACCACGAAACTTATCTATAAAAACATGGTAAGCACTCGTGACTATGTGGTTCAGCTATTGACGATAACATCGCCTGTTTTGTTTATTACATTTTTCTTTTTCGAAACTAGGTAAGTAAAACTAAGCGCGTATATCGCTCCTAGTGCTTCTGCTAGATAGGTTCCCCACCATATCGCATTAACGCCACCTAAATAGCCGAAAAGAAAAGAAGCAGGGAATAGAATTACGAGTAACCTTAATAAAGTCGCAACCAAAGGATGAACGCCGTTCCCATAACTTTGAAGAGTCGCGTTAGAGACAATGCAAAGGGAAGCGAAAATAAACGTCGGCGCGCTGATACGCGTTAAAACGACACCAGTATCGACCCATTCTTCGTTGAGATTAAATAGTAACAAAAGCTCTTTCGGTATAGCTTCAAAAACAATCGCACCGATAGTAGCGATAATTAGTCCATATAGGTAGCCATAAAGTGTCGCCTCTTTGGCGCGTTTTTTGTTCCCGTTCCCATAATTGAAGGCAATAATGGGAAGCATCGCGTTAACCATCCCATAAAGCGCCATAAAGACAAAGTTTTGCAATTTATAATAAATCCCGTATATAGCGACAAGCATATCAACCGTAGCGCCACTACTCGGGAAAAGCGTCATAAAAACAAGTTGGAATACAAGCGGTTGAAGACTTTGAAGAGCTTGAAGAGCAATACTAGGCAAACCAACTTTCAATATCTTCTTCATCATCAAAAAATCAAAACGGATATCTTCTTTATGAATCGCAATTTCTTTATTGACGAATCCGACAAGCAAAAAGCCAACAATCATGGATACCATTTGGCCAATAATCGTCGCTATCGCGGCCCCTTCCACTCCCATGTTCCAAACGAGAATAAACAAAGGGTCAAGCGCGATATTGGTAAGCGCTCCAGCAAGCTGCATGATCATTGCTAAATGGGTTTTCCCTGTCGCGCATAAAGAGCGTTCGCTGACGAGCTGCAATAGCTGCCCAAAAGAAAAAATGAAGCAAAGGCCAAGGTATTTAGAACCAGCTGCCATCACGTCTTGATCACTAGTAACGAAAGAAAAATAGAAATTGCCAAAATAAATCGCTAAGCCTAGCATTAGGAAGATAACGTAGAAAAAGAGCATGAGCATATAGCCACTAACGCACGCTTTAGAAGCCTTATCGTTTTTTCCTTGTCCTAAGGCTTTCGACAAAACGGCATTAACGCCAATCCCCGTTCCTATCGCTACAGCGACAAGCAGCATCTGAAGCGGATAAGCGTAACCTAACGCCGTGATCGCTTTTTCGTTAGCGGGATAGCCCATCATCCCGATAAAAACGCTATCGACGATATTATAAAAAGCGCTGACGACCATCGAAAACATCATGGGAAGAGCCGTCTTTACTAAAAGAGTAGGAATCTTTTCGGTTCCCATTTGATTGGTTTTGCTGCTATTTTCCATAAAAATACCTCGTGAAGGAATCTAGACTTAACGATTTAGATCCAAAATCCACGGGGCGAAAAGTAAGCAACGCTTAGGAAAAATCCTCCGCTATTTTCGAGAAGCATTTTAAAAGCGGGCGTTAGAAAAATCAATGCAAAATTAAGAAGGAATTCAAGGAATAATCAAAAGCGATTATCCCATGATTGAACTGGCAATATCGTTATAATATCCCATCAATATCTCGAGGAAATTATTGTTATAGAACATCTTACCGATGGTGTAAATCGAGTCATCGCTTAGACAAAGAAGCCCGTCAAGAACACTATAGATTTGAGGGACTGATCCTAATGCTACTAAAGCGGCTGAAATTAAAGAAATATCAATGAAGGCAAGCAAGGCTCCTAATACTCCGCCTAATAAGCGATTCACTGGTCCAATCGCTTTCGCGTGATTTAATTTCTTCGCAAGGATACGCAAAACGATCAAGACGATATAGCCAACTAAGAAAATTACCGCAAAACCAATGCCAATGAAGGCGAACGAAGCCAAAGAAGCGGATAAATAGAAAGCAAGATTTTGGGTTGCTGCTTCACTAGGAACAGCATTAAGAACGAAATTGCCAACAAATTGATGGAGGAATGCAGGGATTTTTGCGGCATTCAAAGCCGTTTGTAGCACCGTTAATTCACTTCCAGGTACTGCTTGATTTAAATCACTTTGGCTCACAACCCATTCCATGATGTTATTTGATCCATATTGAGCAAGGATCGCCGCATCATATAGTTCGTTTCCTGTCGAGACCAAGCTCTTCGCGCCCGTATCAATAAGGAAGCCGCTGATTTGACCTTCTAATCCTTTACCCCAACCATTTAAGGAATATAGCCAAGTGCCAAATGGTTTAGCGAGTAGATAAGCTAGAAGAACGACGGCGACTAGACCAAAGAATTTCAAAAGAGTCGATAAAAAGCCTCTTTTAATTCCCAAAATGATACCGACGAGCAAAACTACCAAAAAGATAACTGAAATCCAGTCAAATCGGTAAGTTTGTCCCTCTACAGGAAGAATTGAAATAAGTGTTTGCATAGTACCTGTATTGTAACAACTATTTTGTTTCCGTCACTAAATAAATATGAAATATTGTAAAGTAAGAGTCGAACCACTATCTATTCAAGAAGGTAACGGAATTTTTATTAGGACGCTAAAACTTAATAAAGAAAGCAATTTTCAGCTCTTCTAGAAAATAGCGCTTAGCGGAATCCGCTTTGCGTCCTTTAACTTAATGGAGCAAATTTGAATTTGAAAGAATGGGATCGATCGTAGCGGCGTTATTCCAACACTAGAAATCGTATTTTGTTTTCCCAAGCAAAAAAGTCAGATAATGCGGAATGGTTACGATATCTCCTTCTTGCCCGATGTTATAGTCCCCTATTTTAATCAACTTCGTTTTTCCATAGTGAGCGGGGTTTTTCATAACTGTTTTGCTAGATTTCACATTACCCGATGTCGATTTCGCTTCAATCAGCGTTGAACTCCCTTGATAAGCAATAACGAAATCGATTTCTAGGCCGCTTTCCTTGGCGAAATAATAGGGTTCGATACCGCCTTTATATAGTGAATCAAAAACCGAAGCTTCGTAAAATGCTCCTTTCCCTTGTCCTAGGTCCCCGCGATTAATCGCTGCTATCGTTTCAAGACCATACATCGAAGATACGATACCGATATCTTCAGGGAAGAGCTTAAATTGAGACTCAATTCTTTGACCTATTAAAGGCAAGGATGGCACCTCGAGATTGTATACTTTTGAGACGATATGCGCTTGTCGCAGATACTCGATGGCGTCGTTTTTGTCATATTGCGACCCCGTTGATATTTTCGAAACGATGTATCTTTTGTTTTCTTTCGCCAAGAATGTAGGTATTAAATCAAAAGCGTTTTGAATTCGGGACACCTCTGAAGCATTAAAAACAGGGTTGCCATTTTTATCTTTTCTTCTTCCAAAATCGCTTTTCATGTCGAAAACTGTGCTCTCTAGTTCTTTATAAGCAAAGACGATTCGATTCGTTTCGACGTATTTTTTAACTACTTTCGGAAAGCCACCTATTGAAACGTATTTTAAAAAAAATTCTTAAAGATTTCATGAATGTTTTGAGGAACGGGAATCTTATTTTCAAAGTACATAGAAAGCGAGGAAATTTGCTCTTGTCGATACCCCATCGCCCAAAGAAATTCCTCAAAATCCATCGTCTTCATGTGAAACACCGTATCGCAACCCGTTGGAGCGGGTGTCGTATCCCCACGAATATACCCATTGATTCCAAGATACGACCCACTGCCAATGACATTGAACCTGCCATCATTCTTAAAATTCTTAAAAGAAAGCCGAGCGCGAGGGCAATCTTGAATTTCATCGAAAAACAAAAGGGTTTTTGAAGGGTTCAATGCTGCTTTTGGGAAACGCAAGGAAATATTCGAAATAATCCCCTCAACATCTAATGACCCATCAAAATCAGAGCAAAATTCAGGGTGAGTCCAAAAATTGAGTTCGATAAGTTCCAGCTTATTTCTTTTGGCAAATTCTTGAACCGTTTCCGTTTTTCCGCACTGACGAATGCCGACAATCAGCGGGTTCCGTTTCTTTAATGTAGGTAAATTGAGTTCACCATGCTTTCGACCAAACT
>ERZ808252.476-NODE-476-length-38633-cov-5.251309_pt1 | contig 38633 bp, 56 predicted proteins | sample MGYA00521242_ERZ808252 | MGnify/ENA primary metagenome ERZ808252 (study PRJEB31516, sample SAMN03275581) | gut metagenome | biome: mammalia-associated habitat; material: feces | host: Papio cynocephalus | place: Kenya | collected 2012-08-07 ...
ACTCTAAAATACAATTAGATACAATAAAATACACAATCTTAGAAAGAATCTTTTTATATATTTAAAAGGTGATTTTACAATTATCTTTTGAATAATTCTTTATAATACGTTGATTTAACAATGTTTTATTAGATTATGTATTTTGTATTTTTGGTGTTTTGTACACCATTTGTACACGTTGAAATCACTTGTGTACAGAATTCTCAAAGATATCTACAGCATCTTGCTCCATTCCCTTAGTTGTATGGGTGTATATTTGAAGTGTAGTTTTAATATCTTTATGACCTAGCCTTGTTTGAATGGCTTTTATGTTTACTCCATTTTCAAACAGAATTGTTCCATGAGTGTGTCTTAATGTATGATAATCGAATTTGATTCCTAAGTCATTTAAAACGACTCTATTACAATAAGGAAATGATCTAATAGTTGTTATTTTCCCATTATCGTGAACGCAAATAGGATAGATTCTCTTATATGGAAGTTCTTCCTGAGAAGTAATAATCATATCATCTTTAATCATTGTTTTATAATATAAATCTCCATACTCTTTTTCATTTTCTTGTTGTCTATCCTTCTCTTTAAGAAGAACTTCTTTTAAAGTCTCACCAAACTTAATAACTCTACTTGATGACTGTTTTGGTAATGAAAATTTCCAACCTTCACTGTAGATGACTTGCTTATCAACATTGATTGTATTATTATCAAAATTAACATCATCCCATGTTAAAGCTAGACATTCAGAAATTCGAACTCCACAATAATAACCAATCATTAAAGGAATATAGAATCTATTTCCAAATGGAAATCTTTCTATTATTCTATTCCAATCATCATTAGATAAAACTTCTCTCTTCCTTTCTTCTTTATCTATCTTTGGAGTTTTAACATATCTCATAGGATTATCTTTAATGTATCTGAGAGGTTCTACAGCATAATCTAAAGCTGAAGAAAGTACAGCTTTAATTACTGTAACTGTAGATTTAGAATAACCTTTGATTTTTAATCCATTTATAAATTCAGATAAAATAGTTGGAGATAAAGAAGATAGTCTATATTGTCCAATGGATGGATTAATTCTATTTCTAATGTGTCCTTCATAGATTCTAACACTTGTTTCTTTATGTGTAGCTAAAGCTCCATCATTAACCCAGAAGTTTAGATAATCAGCTAGAGAAACTTCTGATGGAGTAAAAGCAACTCCTCCATTGTTGTACTCAGCTAGTGCCTTTGTTCCAGCTTCCAAAGCTTCTTTTTTGGTTCTAAATCCACTCTTTGAGAATTGCTTTCTTTTACCTTCTACTTTTGCTCCTTCAAACCTATATTGCCATGATGAACCTCTTTTAATAACGTTCACTGAAGCCATTATTTATTCTCCTTTTTATATTGAGTTAGGATTTCTACCATCCTGATACAGCTATTTACAAAAGGAAGTAATTCTTCTTTTTCCCTATCAGTTAATCTAATTCCATTACAATTAATCGCTGATGTTTCATTCATCAGCTCATCAGATATTAGTTTGAGTTGAACAGCTATATCAGGAACAGAAGTTGTTTTCATGTCATAGTTGTCAAAATTACTCTGACCCATTAAATAATCAACGCTTACTTTATACCTTTCAGCTAATTTTTGAATTTTACTATAAGGTGGAACAATTACTCCTCTTTCATAACCTGAATAAGCTGACCTTGTTACACCTAGAAACTTTGCTACTGTTTCTTGATTCTCACCCTTAATCTTTCTAAGACTCTTTAGTCTCACTGAAAACAAACTCATTACATCTCCTCCGATAAAATTTATTTCTTCAAGTATATGTCATTATAAATGACAATGCAAGTATAACTCTCATAACTAAAAATTATGTCAATTACTCAAGCTAACAAAAATGACAGTTAAATCTGACAAAACAGTAATTGACATTTTAAATGACATGGTATTATAGTGAAATAGTAATTTAAACTTACATAGTTAGTAAATGACACAAAGGAGGTACACATGATTCTAAAGCAACTGAGACAGAAGTATGGATTGAGTCAAGATCAACTGGCTCAAGAAATAGGAGTGTCAAGATCAACTATTGCAATGGTTGAAACTGATAAGAATCAATTAACAGTCTCATTAGCTAAGAAATTAGCTAAGGTTTTTGAAATCGATTGGAAAGATTTGTTTATAGACTAATACGCAATTTTAAATTGCATTGTTAGTAAATGAAAAAAGGAGAGAAAACAAGTGGAAAAACTTTACACCATCAAAGAAGTGTCAAAACTTCTTAAATGTAATGTCAACAGAGTACACCAGTTAAGAAAAGCTGGATTACTCAAATGTCTAAAGCTAGGTTCTTATAAAGTTACAGAATCTAGTCTTAATCAGTTTTTGGAAAATTATGATGGGATGGATATCTCTAATCCTTCAGAAGTGAGGGAGTTAGTATGACATTATATCCTCATCAAGAAGAAGCTCTTAAGCTTACTAGAAATCTTAAGAGAGTAGCTTACTACTATGATATGGGACTTGGTAAGACATTTATCGGTTCTGAAAAGATGGTTGAGATTGGTAATAGAGTCAATCTTCTCATCTGTCAGAAGTCTAAGATCAATGACTGGAAGCTTCATTTTGAGACATATTATCCTAATATTTTTGTTATTGACTACAGAAAGTCTCAAATTTCAGCTGAAGACATTGTTCTCTATTCAGCTCATTCTACAGTAGTTGTAATCATCAATTATGAACTAGCTTGGAGAAGAGAAGAATTAACTAGACTTACAGAATTTACTCTTATTCTTGATGAATCTTCAATGATTCAGAATCCAACAGCTAAACAGACAAGATTCATTATTAAAAAACTACATGAAGACTCTTGTATCTTATTGAGTGGAACTCCATGTGGAGGAAAGTTTGAAAATCTTTGGACTCAAGCTCAACTTCTAGGAGTTGACATGACTAAAAGAGAGTTTGAAGAGAACTTTATCAACTTTGAAATCATCAAGGGTTTTGGTGGTTTTCCAGTGAGAATTGTTGATAGAAAGAATCCTTATAAGAATACAGAGTATCTTAAGACTGTTCTCAGAGCTAATGGAGCTATCTTCATGAAGACTGAAGAAGTTATGACACTTCCTGAACAGAGATTTATTAATATTTTCTGTCCTATAACTTCTGATTACAGAAAATTCAAGAAAGATAGAGTACTTGAACTTGAAGATAAAGAGTTTGTAGGAAGTACATCTTTTTCTTACAGACTTGGATTAAGAATGTTAGCGAGTGGATATTCAAAATTGAAGCTTGAAGCATTCAGAGACTTAATCTCTTCAACTTCTGATAGATTGATTGTTTTCTATAACTTCAATCATGAATTAGAAGCCCTTAAGAAAATAGCTCAAGAGCAAGATAGACCAATATCAGTAATGAGTGGAAACCTTAAAGACTTAAGAGCTTATGAGACAGAAGCTAATTCAATTACTTTCTGTCAGTATCAAGCTGGAGCTATGGGACTCAATCTTCAGAAAGCTAACAAGATGATCTATTTCTCACTTCCTGAAAGGTCTGAACTTTTTGAACAGAGTAAAAAAAGGATTCATAGAATCGGTCAGAAAAACACTTGTACATACTATGTCTTACAAACTGCTTCATCCATTGACCAGCTAATTTATAGGGCTTTGGAAAAGAAGCAAGACTATACAGATGAACTATTTAGAAAAGAACTTAACTATAGGGAGGATTAATATGGATAAGTTTGAAGAAAAGTATTCAGAACAGATTGAAACATTGTTGAAAGTAAAGGAACAACAAGATTATCTGTCTCAAATTGAAAAAGAAGCTAAGACTATTCTTGAAGAAGGAATGGAAGAATATGGAGTAGCTTCAATTAAGACTAAAAACATTACTATGAGTAAAGTTTCAGAATCGATTTCTACATCAATTGATTTAAAGAAATTAGAAAAAGAAGATCCTGATTGTTATAAAAGTTTATTAAAAGAATATCCAAAAATAACAACTAAAAAATCATATGTCATATTCAAATTCTCAAAGGTTTGAAGATGAAAAAGATATGTGTTGATGACTTAAAAGATGTGACTGTCTATCCAAAGTTTTGTAAATACTCAAGGACAGCACGCCTTTATAGAAATTTGGATTTATGTGAGAACGACAAAGGAGAGATAGCGTTCCTTAGTCAAGAGTCGAAAGAGAATTATTTAAGGAGGAAGAATATGAATGGCTGAAGAGAAAAATTTTGAAGTGAGAGTCAAAAGACTTCTCAAGGATAGAGGAGCTTGGGTTCTGAAGACTTGGAGTGGAGGATATCAAAGAGCTGGTGTTCCTGACCTTCTTGTTTGTTATAAAGGACGATTCTTAGGAATAGAACTCAAGGCTGAAAGAGGAAGAGTATCAAGCTTGCAACAAGTAGAACTCAAACACATTAGAGATAGTGGAGGAATAGGAATCATTCTTAGACCTTCTCATCTTTTAGACTTTGAAAACTTACTTGATAGCATTGATAAAGGAGTTGATGAATGAGGTTTTCATTTTCAAATGTAGAATGTTTCAAGATGTGTCCTTATAAGTGGAAGCTTCAATATCTTGATGGACTTAAGACTCTTCCAAATTGGGATGATCCAGCTAATCCATTAATTGTTGGAACAGCTCTTCATCATGGAATTGAAAAAAGTGTAGATAAAGCTATTAAAGAATATCTAAACAGTTTTCCTATCATCTCAGATGGACATATTGATGAAGTTACAAAACTCAAGATTCTTATTCCAAAAGTAAAAGAGCTTTTGAGTAAAGAAGCTGAATATGAAGTGACATTAGATGATGAAGGAAGATTTATAGGATTCATAGACTACTTAGATAGAGAGAATTCTATTCTTCTAGACTTCAAATACACGAGTGAAAAGAATCTCAAAGATAAGTATCTAAAAAGTTCTCAAATCCATGTTTACAAATGGTACTTAGAGAAACTTACAGGATATGAAGCTAAGAGAATCGGTTATCTATATGTTCCTAAGATTTCTATCAGACAGAAGAAAACTGAAACTCTTATGACATTTAGACAAAGGTTATTGAATGAGTTAACAAATGCTCAACCTAGAATTGAATTTGTTGACTACTCACAAAGGAAAGTGGATGAATTTTTTAACTCAATAAAGGAAATAGAAAAAGCTAAAGAATTCTCAAAGAATCAGAGCAAATTATGCTCTTGGTGTGACTATCAAATGTATTGTGAAAAAGGAGAAGAATACATGATTACATTACCTGAGAACAAAAGAAGAATAGTTGAAGGTGTCGAACACAAAAAGATTTGGATTTATGGTGCTCCATTCAGTGGAAAGACTACACTGGCTGATAGATTTCTAGACCCATTAATGATTAATACTGATGGTAATACAGAGTTTGTTACAGCTCCAGTACAGGAAATTAAAGACCTTGTTACTGTAGAAGGAAGACTTACTAAGACTGTTCTAGCATGGGATGTCTTTAAAGAGACTGTAGAAGAGCTTGAGAAGGGTTCAACATTTAAAACTATCGTTGTTGACCTATTAGAAGACCTTTACGAATCTTGTAGACTCTATATGTATCAGCAAATGGGAATTACTCATGAAAGTGATGATTCATTTAGAGCATGGGACAAAGTAAGAACAGAGTTCCTTTCTACCATGAGAAAGCTTACTAACCTTCCTTATAACATTGTTCTCATCTCTCATGAGGATATGAGTAAAGATATCACTAAGAGAAGTGGAGATAAGATTACATCAATCAGACCAAACATTAATGAAAAGGTAGCTAATAAGATAGCTGGAATGGTTGATATCGTTATCAGAGTTCTTGTTGTTGATGGAGACTACAGACTCTCATTTAAATCTGATGAAGTTGTCTTTGGTGGTGGAAGAATCAATCCAAAAGTAAAGGAAATTCCAAATAATTATGAAATTCTCATGGAAACAGTTTATGGAGAGACTTCTTCAGTTAAAGAAGAAGTCAAAAAAGACGCTGATATACAGGAATATAACAGAACATCTTACTATTATCCTCAGACTAAGACGGAACCTAATTTTGGAGACCCTTCTCCATGTGTAGAAAAAGAATCTGTAGTAGAAGAAAAACCTGAAACTCCAGTAAGGAGAACAAGAAGAGTAAGGAGTGAAGCATGATTAAAACTTATGCAATTAAAGTAATGTTTGACGGGACTTATAAAGAATACTGTTATAAGTCATTTGAAAAACTAGAAGTCGGTGATTTTGTTGTAGTACAGGCTAGAGATTCAATAGGTATAGCAAAAGTTACAGCAATAGATTGCGAGGATTCTAATGCTACTAAGTTTGTTATATGTAAAATAAATTTTGATTCAGTTGATAAGCTGATTAAGAAATACAACGAACAAAAAGCAATAGAAGAGAAAATTGAAAAAAGATATAGAGAAGTTTCAAAAATGAACCTCTATAAGAAACTAGCTGAATCAGATGAAGAAATCAGAGAACTAGTAAAAGAATTAGAAAGCATTAATTAAGGAGGAAACAATTATGGCTTTAGATTATTCAAAGTGGGACAAAACTTACAAGGTTACAGAAGAGGAAGTAAAGGAATTAGATAACAATGGAGGAAGAAAAGAATATGAAGATGTCCCTTTTGGACAATATGAAATTGAAGTAGCTTCTCTTGAACTTGCTTCATCTAAAAAAGGTGATCCAATGCTCAAAGGTAGATTCAAGATTCTTAGTGGTAAGTACAAAGATAATTCAATCTTCTACAATCAGATTATTACTCAGTCATTCCAAATTCATAATGCAAACGAATTTTTAAGAAGCTTAGATTCAGGAAAAGATGTTCAATGGCTAGGAACTTATTCTTCTTATGCTGATGTTGTTGAAACTGTCTTTGAAGCTATTAAAGGAAAGCTAGAGTATGGACTAGATTACCACTCAGATAATAAAGGCTATCCAGTCTTTGAAATCATGGAAGTATACGAAAAAGAGTAAATTTTTTTAACCTAGTATGACATTTTAAATTACATTGTCAGTGGATGTATTCTACTGACAATGTAAAAAAGGAGAGATACATGAAAGTATATGTAACAGAGACTTTACAAAGAGAGGTAGATATTGAAGCAAGTGATGAATTTGAAGCTTTGTCAAAATTGGAAGAACTCTACAATGATGGAGAAATAGTTCTTGATTATTCAGACTTGGTAAACACTGATTTTACAAGCACAACTAATAGCAAGAAAGAAATTAATATCATGGGTGAAATTGGTGACTTTTGTAATCAATGCCCTTCTCATACAGAATGTCCTGAAAGTGAATGTGTTCTCTATCGAATTGAAAGAATAATAGAGGATGGATTCTATGAAGTATAGCTATGAAGTTAGAGAAGTTTCTAAAGATGAAGCTTTAGAGATGGTCAAGAAATATCACTACTCTAATACTCTTCCAAAGCTAAATAAACACTTCTTAGGATTCTTTCTTGAAGGAAATATGGTAGGTCTAATTACTCTTGGATGGGGAACAAGACCTAGACATACAATTCAAAATCTCTTTCCTTCTCTTGATACTAAAGACTATTTTGAAATCGGTCGAATGTGTATGACTGAAGAAATGCCACGAAATAGTGAAAGTCAGATGATTCACTACTGTATCAAGTGGATTAAAGCAAATTGCCCATCTATCAAAGTGCTTTTTACTTGGGCTGATGGAATGCTTGGAAAAGTCGGTTATGTCTATCAGTCTTGTTCCTTTTATTATGCTGGTTACTATCTAACTGATACATATCTTAAAGATGGAGTCAAGATTCATCCTAGACAAATGAAAGCTTTCTTAGTTCCTGAAGGTGTTAAGGATGAAAGAATTACTGTTAGACCAACATTTGAACAGTGTAAGGAATTTAATATTCAGCACTATAAAGGAAAACAATACAAGTATCTTACCTTCTTATGTTCCAAAGTTGAGAAAAAGAGACTCATGAAAGAATGTACATTTTCTCTTACTAGAGCTTATCCAAAAGAGGATGACCTACTTTGGAAAATTAAAAATGAGAATGGAAAGTGGATTGAATCAAGTAAACCACCATACAAGACAGACACTGAAACTAACAACAAAGATTTAATCATCAAAAAGGAGAAAGATATGGTTCTATTTTACGATTTTGAAGTCTTTAAAAAAGATTGGTTAGTTGTATTTATCGAACCAAACGAAAGAAAAGAAACAGTAATAGTTAATGATGAAGAGAAGCTTAGAACATTCTATGAATCTCATGTTAATGATATATGGGTAGGATTCAACTCAAGACATTATGATCAATTTATACTTAAAGGAATCCTTCTTGGAATGAATCCTAAGACTATCAATGATCAGATTATTATAGATGGTCTAGACGGTTGGAGAATCTCAACAGCGTTCAATCAAATCCCACTCAATAACTATGATGTAATGACTGGAATTGATAGAGGACTCAAGTATTTTGAAGGAAGTCTAGGAAACTCAATTGAAGAGAGTTCTATCCCTTTTGATATTGACAGGAAACTCAATCAAAATGAGATAGAAGAGACTATCAAATACTGTAGACATGATGTTGAACAGACTATAGCTGTATTCATGGAAAGATATTCAGATTTTGAAGCTCAATTAGGACTTCTAAAAATGTTCAAACTTTCTCTTTCTGAGATATCAAAAACCAAAGTTCAGCTATCAGCAAAAATTCTAGAAGCTAGTAGAAAAAACTATGATGATGAATTTGATATTGATTTTCCTGACACTATGAGAATCAAGAAATATCAATCTGTCATTGACTGGTATAAGAATCCTGAGAACCTAGATTACTCCAAATCTCTTGATATTGAAGTAGCTGGAGTTAAGCATTCTTTTGGATGGGGTGGAGTTCATGGAGCAAGAGAAAACTATATAAGTGAAGGTTACTTCATTAATATGGATGTTACTTCTCTATATCCTTCTCTAATGATTAGATATGATCTTCTTTCAAGAAGCTGTCATCCTCAAAAATTTAAAGATATTGTAAATCTCAGACTCAAATACAAAACTGAAAAGAATCCTCTTCAAGCTCCATTAAAAATTGTTATCAATGGTACATATGGAGCTTCCAAAGACAAATTTAACCCTCTCTATGATCCTAGACAAGCTAACAGAGTTTGTATCTATGGACAGCTTCTTTTATTGGATTTAATCGAACATTTGGAATCAATTTGTGAAGTAATTCAGAGTAATACAGATGGTGTTCTTGTAAAGCTTAGAGATGGCTCTCAAAAGGCTTTTGATGAAGTAGATGACATAGCTTATGAATGGGAACAGAGAACAGGTTTAAGGCTTGAATTTGATGAATTTAGAAAGGTTATACAGAAGGATGTCAACAACTATATTATTGTTGCTCCTGATGGACATTGGAAGAGTAAGGGAGCTTATGTTAAGAAGCTTTCATCTCTTGACTATGATTTATCTATAGTTAACAAAGCTGTAAGTGAAAACTTAGTTAATAATGTTCCAGTTGAGAAAACTATCAATGATTGTCAGAAACTCAAAGACTTCCAACTTGTTAAGAAAATCAGCTCTAAATACTCAGGAATCTATCATGGAACATATTTCCTTAATGAGAAATGTATTAGATGTTTTGCTTCCAAAGATGAAGAGGATGAAGGACTTTTCAAGCTTCATAAAGAGACAAAGAGAAAAGCAAAAATTGAAGGGACTCCAGTTCATTCTAGATTAGTCAATTCAGATATCAATGAGATGTCTGTGCCTGATTGGTTAGATAGAAATTGGTACATAAAAATGGCTCAAAAAAGAGTCAATGATTTTCTAGGAGTAAAAGAATAATGAAAAACAAACCAAAGATTTGGGATATGGCAAAGTTCACCAGAGAAATGTACTTAGCTATGTTAGAACAGCAAAAAGGAAGCGACAAAGAGAGACTAACTATAAAGGAGAGAAAAAATTTAGAGAAATTAGAGAACAGATTAGGAACGGGGGAAAATTAAATGGATGAAAGATTAAAAAAGATAGCTCAGCACTATGGAATTAAATCTCAACTCAGACAATTAACTGAAGAATGTTGTGAATTGTCTGTTGAGTGTAACCATAGCATTAGAAAAGGTCTGACCATTGGACTTATTGAAGAAATAGCTGATGTCGAAATTATGCTAGAGCAAATTAAATATCTATGTGATATCCATCCTAAAGATATTACAGAACTCAAAGCTTACAAAATTGATAGACAGATTAAGAGGATTGAAGATGAGACAAAGACAGATAAGTAGAACCAAACTGATGATTGTAGCTGAAATCCTCAATATCTATATCACTCAAGATGAAGATGGATTTGTTCAAATATGGGATAAAAAACCAAAGCTAAACAGTAAAGAAGGTTATTGGGAGATAGAAGGAAAAGACTCTGTTTTACTTCTTCCAATCATTTATAAGTACACAAGCAATTGGAAAAAGTCGCTTATTACTCCATCTGCTAAGAGTATCTTAACTTATGCCAATTCAAGGAGTTAAACATGAAGTGTTCGTTATGGGTTGGTAAGTTTGTTTTTGGTAATGGGACATGGTATAGGACTTTAGCTTATTCAAATTTTAGAGATATAGCTGAAGAGAAGATTATGAAAAATGTTAGAGAGATGTTCAAGCCTTGGGAGATTGATAAAAGAGGTGGAGGAACTCTTTATCTAAACAAAGTGGAGGAAGAAAAATGATTAAGGTTAGTAGAACAAGTATTTTTGGTTTTGAGAGTGCAATTATAGGAATGAGGAATCCTCTCAATAGTTGGAGTAAGAGTGATAGCTTTACTCAAACAGAGAAGAATGAAGAAGGTGATATACAGATAAAATATTACTTAGGTATGAATGACTTAGATTTAGCTAAGAGATTAGTTAAGAGTGGTTCAGATCATAGAAAGTTCTTAAGGATGATCCATGTTCAAGCTGATGTTCTAGCTCCTCTCTATTGGTGGAAGGAATATGACACTTATAAAGTTGGAACAGTTGCTAATTCTTGCTCAACAATGCACAAAATTACAGCTAAAAAATTTGAACTAGCTGATTTCTCTCATGACAGAATAGAATCTTCTTTTTTTATTCTTTTTGAAAGGCTTGTGGCTATATTGAATGACTTAAGAGAAAAATATCTTGAAACTAAGAACAAAGAGTATTGGTACTCGATCATTCAATTCCTTCCTTCATCCTACAACCAACTCAGAACAATCGATCTTAATTATGAAGTACTAATCAAGATTTACTTTGGTAGAAAGAATCATAAGCTTGATGAATGGCTCTCTTTTTGTGATTGGATTCTAGAGCTTCCATACATAAAAGATTTCATCAAGGAGTTAGAGAAATGATATCAATTAATTTCACAAAAGAAGAGTTAGAGAAGTTTCAAGGATATCTATATGTTCTTGAATCCAATGCTATAGATGTTGATTTAGAGATAGTACAGAAAATCTATGATGCACTAAGAGAGGTACAAGATGAAAATACACTTAACAAATGAAATTAAAAGATGTGAGATGAATCTTGATTTTACTAAGTTCTTTTCTACAAAAGGAGAAAAGGTCAATGGTGTTATTGTCTCATATGAACACAAAGCTATGATTAGAGCAATTGTTGAGACATTTGAAAAAGGAGAATCTTATATTGAAAACTTATTCAAACAGGCTCTTACAGAAGATATTTCAGATAAATCAATTTTAGAGAAAAATTACACTCTGTTTAAGTCAATGTATAAGAAAGAAGATTCTCTCATCAAAAAGATGAACGATTTTAAAATAAAAGGTCTCTATCATAGACTGATTCTCAATAATAGGTCTTTTCTAGTAAGTGGACACTTATTTGTAATCTATGACAAAACAGAAGGACTTAAAGAGACTAATTATGAAGAAGGTTTTATCAAAACTGTTAATAGAATCTATGAACCAATAATTGATAAGTCTATCTTTATATCCAAAATTTCAGTTAGTAAGCTTAGAAAAGCTGTCTTACTTGGACACATTCAAGTTAATAATAACTTTTATGACTTTAAGAAAATCTTTAAATACTTGAATTCTAAAGAAGAGATAGAAGTTAGACAGTTTAACAACATGCTATTTATCAAACAAAGTGATAGAGAAATACTACTCACATTTGATAATCGTGAACTTGGTGAAGATGAAATAACTGTAAGACTGGAGGACATAGCATGACTCTTTTTAAAGGTTATGTACCAACTAAAAATAAAAAGTGTTTGAAGAAGTTTAAAGATGCTCCATTGATGACTCAGGAAGAAGTTAAAGGTCTTCCTGAGTACGCTGGAATCTTAGCTGAGAATACTATCCTCATTGATATAGATGACCACGATCAAAGTGAAATTCTTATGGATATTGTTGAGGATATGAATATTGATTGTAGAGTCTATCAGACAACTAGAGGGAAGCACTTTCTATTTAAAAATGATGGACAGGTTAACCAGTGTTTTACAGGTGTTAAGCTTGCTTGTGGTCTTACAGCTGATATTAAAGTTGGACTCAAGAACTCTTATTCCATCCTTAAATATAATAATGAAGAAAGATTTATTGAGTGGGACAGTGAAGACTGGGGACATGAATATCAATCTCTTCCTAAGTTCCTTCTTCCTATCAAAAAATGTGATGTTAATCTGTTTGGTTTAGATGAAGGAGATGGAAGGAACTCAATACTATTTGAGTACATTCTTAAACTCAATCAGATAGGACTAAATAAGGAAGAAGTAAGAGATGTTCTTAAGATTATTAACAAGTATATTTTCAAGACTCCACTTTCAGAAGATGAGATAGAAACACTCTCAAGAGATGAAGCTTTTCCTTCTGACTCTTTCATTGATAAGACAGGATTTAGACATGAAATGTTTGCTCAATTTCTTATCAATGAGAAGCATATAGTAAGGATTAATGGACAGCTTCATATTTATAAGAACGGTGTCTACATTTCAGGAATAAGGGAGATTGAATCAGCTATGGTTTCTTATCTTCCTAAACTCAGAGCAAATCAGAGAACAGAGACCATGAAATATATAGAGTTAATAGCTAAGGAAATTGAAGTAGCTGATGCTAGATGGATAGCTTTCAAGAATGGACTCTTAAACATTGAAACAGGAGAGATGAAGGACTTCTCTTCTGACATAGCTATAACTAATCAAATTCCTTGGAATTATAACACTGAAGCTTATTCAGAAGTGGCTGACAGGGTTCTCAATAAGATGGCTTGTCAGGATTTAGAAATAAGAAGACTACTAGAAGAATGTATCGGTTACTGTTTCTACAGAAGAAATGAGATGAGTAAAGCTTTCATTCTCACTGGAGAAAAAAGTAATGGTAAGAGTACCTACTTGGAAATGGTTAAAACAGTCCTTGGTGAAAGTAATGTTTCTAATTTGGATTTAGCTGAACTAGATGAGAGATTCTCAGTAGCTGAGATGAGTGGAAAACTGGCTAATATTGGAGATGATATTTCAGACGAATTTATGCAAGGTAGAAGCATAGCAACATTTAAGAAAATAGTTAGTGGTAGCAGTGTTAAAGCTGAGTATAAAGGACAAGATGTATTCTTCTTTTCTCCATATGTAAAACTCCTATTTAGTGCTAATAACATTCCTAGAACTAAGGATAAAACAGGAGCTGTATTAAGGAGATTAGTTATCATTCCATTCAATGCTATCTTCTCTGAAACTGATGAGGATTATGATCCTTACATCATCCATAAATTGAAGGAGGAAGGAGTTATGGAGTATCTAGTAAAAATTGGAGTTGAAGGACTTAAAAGAGTTGTTACTCAGAGAAAATTTTCTTTCTCTGAGAAGGTTAAAAATGCTGTTAAAGAATACGAAACTGAAAACAATCCAGTATTACTATTTCTTGATGAAACTAATGAATCTGAGATAGAAAATCAGCTTACAGATGAGGTTTATAGAAAGTATAAACTGTTCTGTTTGGAGAATGGTTATAGTGAAATGACTAAAACCACTTTTTCAAAAGAACTTAATCGAAAATTAGGAATTGTAACGAGATCAACAAAATTTGATGGTGTATGGTATCGAATTTACGCAAAAAGTAGACAGAATAGACAGATGGTAGACAGATGAAACGGAGCAACTGTCTACTCTTAAATCCTTTATACATAAGGAATTATTTTAAGTGTAGACAGATAGACAGATAAAACGCCTATTTTTAGATATTTTGATAAATATATTAGTAATAATGAATATATTAATAATAAATATTATATATAAGAAAATATATAGTATATAGGGATTTATCTGTCTATTCTGTCTACAGGGGGTGTTAAATCCTTACTACATAAAGAGTTATGAGTAGACAGATGACATTTTGAAGTGTCTACTCATCTGTCTACTTTTGAGTTAAATCTTTATAGAATAAGGAATTACATCTGTCTACAAAGTGTCTACAAAGGAGAATAAGACAAAATGAAGGTTAAAGAATTTTTAAAGGATATCAAACGAAAGAAAACAACTATAGAGATGTTAGAAGACCAAATGGAAAGATTAAAAATCATGGCTGAGTATAAGGGAGTCGCTATTGATCCTAATGGTGGAAGTAAAGGAAGTAGAGACCCTCATAATAATGAGACTCTCATAGCTAAGGCTGTAGATATATCAGTAAGGTTGGATAAGATTAAAGAAGAGCTTATGGAGGATATAGAGAGAGCTACAGAGATGATTTCCAGTCTTTCTGATGACAAGGTTTTAAAAGTATTTTGGAAGAGGTATTTGAACTTTCAAACATGGGAGAGTATAGCTACAGATATGGACATCTCATTCCAGTGGGTGCATGAACTCCATAAGAGAGGATTAATAGAACTATATAAGAGGTATGCAAATTTTTTTGAAAAATAATGACATTTTAAATGACAATGTTATTGACTGTAAGTAAAAAGTGAGTTATATTTTCGTTGTCATTAAAAATGACATAAGGAGATTAAGAGAGATGATGAAAGGTGTTAAGTATAGTCACAAAGATTATTTCGGTAAGTGGGAGATTATTGGTGAAGAGCATGGCTATTACATGCTTGAACACTGTACTTATGGTGAAGACACTTGTTATTAGTAAGAAGGCAAGAGTCTTTGAAGGTAATGAGTTGAGAGCAAAGGTTTTTGAAACATATGACGATATAGAAACTTGTCTTAAAGATGAAGGAATTATTCTTTGAACATTTTGTGGGAGCTGTAAAGCTCCTTTTTATTTGACTAAAAATACCTTGGATTTATTATACAGAATGGAAAAAGGGGTTTAGAAAGGTTTTGCTGGAGAATAGAATGGATGAGAGTAAGATATTGAGAACAGTGTTGGAGAGTGTTGTTGAGAGCGAGAGATTGATGAAAGAACAAGAAGCTGAAGCTAATGGTGAACCTTTTGATATTGATAAATTTATTGTAGAGCTTCTTCTTGTTGGTACAGCTAATATTTTTGCAAAAAATCATTTACTTGATAGAAGTTGATACTACTTTAGTATTATCATTAAGATGTAAAATAACTTGTTTATCTCTCAGGAGTTCAGTTGATGCTGGACTCCTTTTTTAATGCTCTAAAGAAAGGAGGAAGCATTCATGAAAATGACTGAAAAACAGAAGCGATTTTGTGATGAATATTTAATTAACCTGAATGCTACTCAGGCTTGTATTAGAGCTGGGTATTCTGAAAAATACGCTGGAACTAATGCTGATAAGTTACTAAAGAATACTAAGGTTAAATCCTATATAGATAAAAGAATGAAAGAGAAAGAATCTAATCTAATAGCTAGTCAAGATGAAGTTCTCAAGTATCTTACTTCAGTTTTAAGAGGTGAATCTGAATCAGAAGTTATAGTTGTTGAAGGAAAGGGAGATGGATTTTCATCAGCTAGAACAGTTCTTAAGAAGCCTGATGAGAAAGATAGACTTAAAGCTTCTGAACAACTTGGAAAGTATTATGGTCTCAATATACAGAAGATAGAAGGTTCTCTAACAGTTCCAGTTGTTCTTAAGGATGACGTTCCTAATGATGACTAATGAAATATCCATCAGTAAGACTATTGGAAAAGGTTATAACAAGTTTTGGAACAGTAAGAAAAGATATGTTGTCTGTAAAGGAAGTAGAGGAAGTAAAAAGAGTAAAACAACAGCTCTATATCATATAACTAAGATAATGGAATATCCTCTCTCTAATGTTCTTGTTATAAGAAAAGTTGAAAGGACATTAAGAGATTCATGCTTTTCTGATTTAAAATGGGCAATTCATAGACTTGGAGTTGATGCTTATTGGAAAGCTACTACTTCTCCAATGGAGCTTATCTATACTCCAACAGGACAGAAGATCATCTTCAGAGGACTGGATGATCCTTTAAAGATTACTTCTATTTCTGTTCCAGTTGGATTTATTAATTTTGTATGGATTGAAGAAGCTTATGAGATAAGTAAAGAGACAGACTTTGATATGTTAGATGAATCTGTCAGAGGAGAGCTTCCTGAAGGCTATTTTAAGAGAATAACTATTACTTTTAACCCTTGGAATGAAAGACACTGGTTGAAGAGTAGATTCTTTGATAGAGAATCAGATAATGTTCTAGCTCTCACAACTACTTATCAATGTAATGAATGGCTTGATGAATCGGATATAAAGCTCTTTGAAGAAATGAAAAAGAGAAATCCTAGAAGATATCAGGTAGCTGGACTTGGTAACTGGGGTGTGATAGATGGCTTGGTCTATGAAAATTGGAAAGAAGAAGTTTTCACTCTTTCTGAAATAAAGAATTGTGAAACAGCTTTTGGATTAGATTTTGGTTACAGTGTAGATGAAACAGCTTTTTGTGTTGCTTTTATAGATACAGAGAAATCGAAACTTTACATATGGGATGAGTTATATGAAAAAGCACTTTCCAATAAAGCTATATATGAAAGAATAGAGAATCTTGGTTATATCAAAGAAGAGATTACAGCTGATAGTGCTGAACCTAAATCTATAGATGAGTTGAGAGGTTTAGGATTAAGAAGAATTAAGGGAGCAAAGAAAGGAAAAGACAGTATTAATGCTGGAATCCAATACCTTCAGAACTATGAAATAATCATTCATCCTAGATGTGTTAATTTCCTGAAAGAAATCTCTTCATATTGTTGGGATAAAGATAAATTTGGAAACAGTATTAATAGACCAGTGGATGATGACAATCACTTAATGGATGCTATGAGATATGGATGCGAAAAATACATGATTAATAAAAAGTGGTTAATATGATTATTTATAAAATAACTAATAAAATAAATGGAAAAATGTATGTTGGACAGACTACTAGAAGTCTTGAAGAACGTATGAAAGAGCATTATAGGCATGATTTTATTGTTATAGATAAAGCTCTTAAGAAATATGGAACAGATAGTTTTCTGATTGAAGTAATTGATAATGCTAATGATATTAATGAATTAAATGAGAAAGAAAAGTATTGGATTTATAAACTTAATACATTAGCACCTAATGGATATAATCAATGTTTTGGAGGAGATAACTCATGTGGATTTCATTATAGAGATGAATCTAAGAATAAAATGAGTGAATCTAAAAAGAATAAATATCAGGGTATTGGAAATCCTTTCTATTCTAAAAAACATTCATATGAATCTAAGCTGAAGATGAATAGTAAAAGAAAAGGGATGTCTCATCTTAATGAAGAACAGGTTAAGCATTTAAGAGAATCTCATTTTGTTAGAACTGTTAAGAATATTGATACTGGAGAAGTTTTCGATTCTATAAAAGAAGCTTCTGAAAGATACAGAATTAATCCAACTCATATTACTAGAGTCTGTAAAGGTAGAAGAAAAATGACAGGTGGATATAGATGGGAGTATGTATAGAATGTGGACAAAGATTAAGACATGGTTAGCTATAGCTGGAACAGCAATTCTTGGTTTGTTTATAACTCTCTTTGGATTTACTAGAAGAAAGCTCAAGAAAACAGAAGAAAAGCTAGAAGAAAAGACTAAAGAAGTTGAATCACATGAGAAAGCTAATGATCTTCAGGCTTCAGCTAAGACAATTGAGAAGGATGTAGAAAGAGAGATATCTGAGATTAAGAAGGAAACAACAGAGAAGCTCTTAAATGCTTCTACTTATGATTACAATATGGAGATTAAGAATTTTAATGAAAGAAAATAGAAAGAGAAAGCTGAGGGTTATCATTGTGTTTTTCCTCCTTTTTACACTTTTTGGATGCTCTTCATATGGAACTCTCTCACCAATGCTTCCTGATTTTGCATTAGATAGACCAATAAGACCTACTCTTGTCGAATTAGATGATAACCTTCAGCTTCCTCTTCCTATTGCTCAAAACAATGTTCTTCTTATTGGATATATAGAGGAGTTAGAAGCTTATTCAGATGGATGGGAGAGATTCTATAGCAATCTTAGAGAGGAATACATGAAATGAGAATATTTAGAATAGCTGATGGAAGAAGTGCTTTTTTTCAATGGGACACTGACCAAAAACTTATTATTGATAATTATATTCCAGTATGTAGTCAGGTTCATTTCTGTAATGGTTCATCTTCTCAAGCTCTTGTAGTTGAGGTTAAAGAAGAAAAAGGAATTAGGTATTGTGATGTTCCTAACATTCTTTTACAAGAAGCTAGTCCTATCAAGTGTTATACATACAGAGTTGATGATGGAAATAAGACAACTCATGAAAGTATCTTTGATGTTATACAAAGAAGTAAGCCTTATGACTATGTTTATACAGAAACAGAAGTTCTCAGATATGAAACATTAGAAAAGAAAGTTAATGAAGCACTAGCTGGAATTAATGCAATTGATACTATGACCAACATGGACATAGATGAAATATTAAATAGTTAAGGAGAATAGATATGAAACTATTACAGTATGATCAACTACTCTATTTCTTCAAAGGATTGAAGGAAAAGTTTGTTGCAAAAGAAGAAGGAAAAGGACTTTCAACAAATGATTACACTACAGCTGAAAAAACAAAGCTCTCAGGAATTGCTGAAGGAGCAAATAAGACAACTGTAGACTCAACTTTGTCAGATACTTCAGTTAATCCTTTACAGAACAAAGTTGTTAAGGCTGAACTTGATAAGAAAGCTAATACAAGTCATGGAATTCATGTTATAGAAGGTGGAACAGCTGGACAGGTTCTCAAGAAAACAGCTTCAGGTTATGAATGGGCTAAGGATAATGATACAGTCTATACTCATCCTAGCACTCATCCAGCTTCAATGATTATAGAGGATGAAACACATAGATTTGTTACTGATACTGAGAAGAGTACATGGAATGGTAAAGCAAATTCTAGTCATACTCATACAATAGCTGATGTTTCAGGATTACAGACAGCTTTAGATGGTAAGGTTGATTCTTCTAAGCTTGGACAAGCTGATGGAGTAGCTACTCTTGATGATTCAGGTAAAGTTCCTTCTTCTCAGTTACCTTCTTATGTTGATGATGTTCTAGAAGGCTATCTCTATAATGGTAAATTTTATAAGGAAACAGCACATACAACAGCTATCACTGGTGAAGGTGGAAAGATTTATGTTGATTTAACTACTAACTATTCTTATAGATGGAGTGGTTCAACATATATAAAGATTGAATCAGTTGACATCACAACAATTACAAATGCTGAGATAGATACAATTCTTGCTAGTTAATGGAGAGAAATATGCTGACTTGTGCGAAAATCAAAGAAATTATAGACAGAGAGAAGTCATCAAAGTTCCAGAGATTCGCAAGGGTCGGACAGAACTATTATGAGGGACATCATGATATAGCTAATTACAGGCTCTATTACTATGATGCTAAAGGTGAATTAAAGGAAGATAAGAATAGGTCTAATATTAAGATCAGTCATCCTTTTTTCACTGAATTGGTAGACCAACTTGTCCAGTATATGCTCTCAGGAAAAGATAGATATGTTTTCTCTAAAATTCCTGAATTACAAGACAAGTTGGATGCTCAATTTAATCATAATGATGACTTTAACTCAGAGCTTAATGAACTTCTTACTGGAGTATCTACAAAAGGCTCTGAGTATATGTATCTTTATAGAGATGAAGATGGAAATCTTAGATTTGAAGTAGCTGATTCTCTTGGAATAGTAGAAGTTAGAGCTAAAGATACTGATGATAATTGTGATTATGTTATCAGATGGTACATTGAAAGATTTGATAAAGACAATGAACCTATCAAGAAAATAGAAGTATGGGATAAAACAGGAACTACTTTCTATATTGAAGAAGGAAGTAATGGAATCAAGTTTGATGATAATATCAAAATTAATCCTAGACCCCATATCATCACTACTAACCTATCAGATGGCTCAATGTATGGTTCATGCTTTGGTTTTATTCCATTCTTCAGATTGGATAACAATACTCAAAGAAAGAGTGATTTAAGCTTAGTTAAAGAGCTTATAGATGATTATGATTTGATGAGTTGCTCTCTTTCTAATAATCTTCAAGACCTTACAGAAGGAATTTACGTTGTTAAAGGCTTTAATGGTGACAGCATGGACGAACTCATACAGAATCTTAAGACTAAGAAAGCTGTAGGAGTGGACGAAACAGGCGATATAGATATCAGGACTGTAAATATTCCTTATGAAGCTAGGAAAACTAAAATGGAGCTTGATGAGAAGAATATTTATAGGTTTGGTATGGGATTTAACTCAGCTCAAGTTGGAGATGGAAACATTACTAACATAGTAATTAAGAGTAGATATGTTCTTCTTGACCTTAAAGCAAATAAGCTAGAAATAAGACTTAAGAAATTCCTTAGAAAGCTTATTAAAATATTCTTGGATGACCTTAACTCTGAAAATGGGACAGCTTATGACTTATCTGATATCTACTTTGATTTCACTAGAGAGACAATTACTAATGATGTTGATAATGCTCAAATAGAGCTTACAGAGTCTCAGACAGAACAGACTAAGATTAATACCCTTCTCAACATAGCTAACAGTGATTTAATTGACTCTGAAACACTTCTCAAGAAAATGTGTGAAGTTTTGGATGTTGATTATGAAGAGATTAAAGATAAAGTTCCAACTGATGAATTAGAAGAAAGTATTAAATCTCTTGGAGAGGAAGAAATAATGGAGTGAGTGAATTATGGATAAGTATCAGAAACAAACTATCAAGTTATCACTTGAAGAAGAGAAGAAGGTACTAAATTCACTCACATCTGAATATTCAGAAGCAAAAAAGGCTGTAAAAAATAAGATTAAGGACTTAATGAGTAGAGAGGATGCTGAACTTCCTCATGTTATTCATCAGATCAAGTATCAGGAAGCTCTAGAATCTCAGATAGATGAAGCATTAACTAAGCTTAAGAATGGAGAGTATAAGAGTATCTCTGATTACATGAATGATAGTTATGGAACAGGATTTACTTCTTCTCTTTACAGGCTTCAAAAACAGGGTGTTCCTCTCATCTTTCCAATGGATAGAGAAGAAATCATTAGAGCTGTTCAGACTAACAGTAAGATTTCAGGAGGACTCTATAAAAGACTTGGAATCAATGTTAGAGCTATGAAAAATGCTATCAAACAGGAAGTAACAAGAGGAATCTCTTCTTCTATGTCTTATTCAGATATAGCTAGAAACATTGATAACAGAATGAATTCAGGTCTTAAGAAATCTTATAGAATAGCTAGAACTGAAGGACATAGAATTAATCAAGAAGCTTCATTTGATGCTATGAATAAAGCTAAAGATAATGGAGCTGAGATAGTTAAACAGTGGGATTCTACACTGGATGGAAGAACAAGACCTCATCATTCTCAACTCAATGGACAGATAAGAGAACTAGATGAACCATTTGAAGTTGATGGATTGACAGCTATGCACCCTTCAGCATTTGGAAAAGCAAGTGAAGATATCAACTGTAGATGTGTAGTCTTAGAAATTGCTAAATGGGAATTAGATGAAGATGATACTTATACTAAGTTTGATAATGGAGTAATTGTTAAAGACTTAAGTAATTGTAAAAACTATGAAGAGTTTAGAAAGAAGTACAACATTGAAGTTAAGAAAGTTGAATCTAAATTTAAGAAAAACTATGACAATAGTTTAGGTAAATTCGTTGGAAAAGATTATTATGATGACCTTCATGACAAAGTTGTAAATAGTCCAAATCAGAATCTATCTGAAATATGGAAAAATTATGAAGATGATTTTTCTATCGTGAATGGTCAAGGTGGAGCATATTTCTCAGGAGCAACTGAAAAGATCCATATAAGTAGACGTGAACTTGACGAAGAGTTCAGTAAAGATTATCTTCCTGATGGAACATTTAGGTCATTGAAAGCACGTGAAAAGAATCAGGTAATGTTTCATGAAGCTGGACACAACATTGATTATCTTCTTGGTGGAAAAAATCAATTAGATTATTATTCTACACAATATAAGAATGGAACTTTTCCTGAATTAATTACCAAAGAAATCAATGATAGAATTGATGAAATAGATAGAATAATGAAAGATGATTTTAAGAAGCATAACACTGACTTAAAATATTTAAAGGAAAAAGGATATATATCAGATTGGGAAGTAAACTTTTTTAAGAATTCTACACCTGAGCAAATTAAGAAATTTGTAAAATATAGTAAAACTAAAGCATATGATTCGTTTAGAAAAGAAATAAGTGATATGGGAGTTGACTATAATGCAAACCTATCAGATATTGTAGAAGGAGCTACTTATGGTAAAGTCAGGGTTAATTATGGTCATGGTGCAAAATATTGGAAAGATAGAAAACGTGGAAATGTAAATTCTGGATTAGCTAAAGAAGCATTTGCTGAAATGGTTGATTCAACATTTTCTAATAAAAAGCAACTTGAAGGAATAAAAAAATATCTTCCAAAATCTTATGAGATGTTTGAAGAAATGATAGGTGAAGCTGTTAAAGGAGGATTTAAATGACATTAGTTGAAATGTATGTTGAAAAGTTTGGTGAGACCTTTCCTATTTTTGGTATAAGAAAAGAGGATTCCAATAGAGATATTGATGACATTATTGAAGAATGTATTAAAAAAGGTGAACCTTATAAACCTGAATACAAAAAAGGTAATGTTTATTAAGAATTAGACCACTTCAGAAATGAGGTGGTTTTTTAATGAGGTGAAATAATGGGTGTAATTAAAGTAAATTGCACTGATAAAACATTAACTATTACAGATGCTTGTTCTATTGACATTGAAGGAACTAACTCTATTCAGTTTACTTTCTGTTCTAAATGGGATGGATATACCAAAACAGTATTCTTTAATCACTCTATTGATGTAACTGTTGAGAATAACACTGTTACTATTCCTCAAGAGTGTATTGTAGATGGAGAATGTTTTTCTTTCTATGTTAAAGGAACTAAGACAGGAGCATTTGATAGAACATCAGATTTCTTCAGATTAAGAATTGAAGCTCCTGATATTATTGTTGAATCTCCAGAAGAAGATATTCATCAAGAACTTCTAAGCAAAATTGGAAATATGCAAGCTGATGTAATCACTAATACAGATATAGATGTAATTGTAGGAGATTAACTATATGAGTGTAATTAATGTTAAATGTGTAGACCAAACATTAACTATAACTAATGCTCCATTGATAGCTAGTGGAGATGTACAAACAGATACAGTTAAGTTTGACTTCTGTCCTCTATGGGATGGATTAGTTAAAACAGCTGTTTTTTATAGAAATGAGAAAGATGCTTATTCAGTTGTAGTAGATAGAAATACAGATGAATGTGTTATTCCTAAAGAAGTCTTAATAGATGAAGGATGCTTTTTCTTTGGAGTCTTTGGAGTAAAGAACAATACTGTTAAGACCTCTGAAGTAATGAGATATAGAGTAAAGAAAGGAACATTGACAGAAGATACTAAAGTTCCTGATCCAACTCCTGATATTTATACTCAATTACTTAGTGAAATTGAAAACTTAGGATTGGCTCTTAAAGATACAATTACAAATGCTGAGATAGACACGATAATGGAGGGTTGAAATGGCACTATTAGACAAAGATGGACTATCTTATTTTTGGAGTAAGATAAAAGAAAAACATATTAATAAAAAAGATAATCCTCATGATGTAACTAAAGCTCAAGTCGGATTAGGAAGCGTTCTTAATGTTGCTTCTTATAGTAAGACAGAAACTGATACTAAATTAAAAGATTATGTTACAAAAAATGATTTATCAACAAAAGTGGAAACTCAAATAGCAAAAATAGGAGATTCTAAAGTTTGGATTGGAGTTGATAACGAATCAGGCTTTGTGAATATCTATAATGTTGATCAAGGTTCTAATGCCATTGAATGGCATTTAGATGCTTTTAACAATTATTTTAGATTTGTAAGAAATGGAAGTACTACAACTGTACCAGTTACTATAACCGAAAAAGGCCTTTATGGAGCTAAATATAATAGTACATTTTTGTGGGATAGTGGACAAATATCGGGTACAGTTTCATTATCCGATAATATAAATAACTATGATTGGATAATCGTGTATTGGGTACAAAGGGGAGCAGTTGGATCTGGTACAGTTATTTTAACACCAGAACTTATTCATAAGACTTTTAGGTCAATAGTTCCAATATGTGTATCAACCGAAAAAAATTTTGTTACACTTAGCTTTCCATCAGATACAACTGTTGCGGTTGTTGATGCTAATGTTACAGCCGACATAGTTATTATGGGTTATAAAGGAGTTTAATATGGAAAAATATTATATAGGACAAAAATTTGGGCATTTAGATCAAGAACAAATAGCTGATATTGCTAAGTTTTGCAATTCAAATGGAACTTGCCATCTCTTTTGTGTAGATGAAAATAATTATGAAATTAGAGAAAATCCTAAAAATAATTCCAAAGTGCTGTTAAAAATAGAAAAAGCTGAATTGGAATCGTGGCTTAGAGACCATGACTATATCGGAACAAAGATAGCTACAGGAAGAGCAACAGTTGCAGACTATGCAGAAGAAATAGCTGAAATGACTGTTAAGGCTAATAGAATTAATGAGATTGAAGCTGAGTTAGCTACTATTTAAGGAGGTGATATGAACCTAATACAACCTATTACTTTTTGTGTTTGTTTCATCTTAGGAGAACTTCTTAAGATGATTTTTAAAGAGAAGCTAAATAAAAAATGGCTTCCTTTTATTATGGGAGGAGTTGGACTCTTGTTCTGTCCTCTTGTTTGTTGGGAGTTTACACTCTCAAGATTTTCAGAAGGACTTATTTCAGGATTTGCTTCTTCTGGTGGATATGATGCTTTAAAAGCACTTAAGGATAAAATTAAGGACATCTCAAAATAAGAGTTGTCCTTTTTTAATAGTCGTTTGACTAGCGTAACTAGTTATTTTCCTAATCAAGATCGAAAACTTGTAAAAATCGTATATGGAGGATTTACACTATGACAATTCAGGAAATTTTAAAAGAGAAAGGACTCTCAGATGAACAGATTACTTCAGTTATTGAAGCTATGAAAACCAATAAGATTTACACATCATCTGAAGAAAACCTAGACATCAGATATGGAAAGCTTAAGACTGACCATGAAAATATGACTAAGCAATATTCAGAAGCTCAAACACTTATTGAAGAACTTAAAAAGTCTTCTAAGGGTAATGAAGGACTTCAGAATAAAGTAGCTGAATATGAGAGTAAAATAGCAACTCTTCAGAAAGAACTAACTGATGAAAAACTTGCTTCAGCTATCAAAGTTGGTCTTCTTTCTGAGAAAGCTACTGATATTGACTATCTTAGTTTTAAACTCAAGGAAGGTGGAGAGTTGGAGCTAGATGATAAAGAACAGATTAAAGGTTGGTCTGATAAGATTGATGATCTTAAGAAGAAATATCCAAATCAGTTTGAATCATCAACTCAAAATAAGATTACTCCAAACAATCTTAGTAAAGGAAATCCTGATGGACCTCTTACTAAAGAAAGAATTCTCAAGATGAACTACTCTCAGAGAGCTGAACTATATCAGAAAGACCCTGAAACATTTAATCAAATTATGAAATCGTGAGGTATTAAAATTATGGCTATTACAAAGAAATCAAATATTATCATCCCTGAAGTAATGGGTGAAATGATTAATGCAAAAATTGAAGCACTTGCTAAGCTTACTCCATACGCAAAAGTAGATACTACTCTTGTTGGTGTAGCTGGTGATACAAAGACAGTTCCATCTTGGAACTATATCGGTGATGCTGAAGATATCGCTGAAGGTGGAGAGGTTACTCCAGTTGCTCTTACAGCTTCTTCTACAACTTTCAAAATTAAGAAAGCCATGAAGTCAGTTGGTATTACTCAAGAAGCTGTTAACTCAGGTCTTGGTAATCCTATCGGACAGGCTGAATCTCAGCTTGCTAAAGCAATTGTTGGAAAAGTTGATAATGATCTTCTTGATGCTGTTAATGTATCTAAGAATAAGGTTAATTTAGTTTCAACAAAGGCTCTCTGTTATGATGCTATCGTCAATGCTGTTGTCAAGTTTGAAGATGAAGAAGATGGAATTGAGAAGGTTATCTTTATTCATCCACTTCAGGAAAAGACTCTCCTTTTAGACCCACTCTTCCTTTCAGCTGATAAGTTCCAGTCAGGTGTAGCTGTTAATGGTTCAATTGGTAAGATTGCTGGTTGTTGGGTTAAGAAGTCTAAGAAGGTCAGAAAGGTTACATTCGTTAAGGATAATGAAGCTTCTAGTGGAACTACTACTCTTACAAATGATAATCTTGCTGAATATCAGGCAAAGGTTGACCCATCTGCAACTCTTGTTGTTGGTGATAAGGTTAAAGCTACTACAGCTTACTATGTAAACCCTATTCTCAAGCTTGAACCAGATTCAGCTGAAACAGAATATACAGAAGATGAACTTCCAGCTATCACTATCTTCCTTAAGGCTGATACTAAAGTTGATGCTGAATGGTTTCCAAAGAAACAAGTAACTGATGTTACAGCTTGTAAGTATTATGGTGTAGCTATGACTAATGAAGCTAAGGTAGTTCTTCTTGATGTAGCTGAAGTAACTCCAGAGGTATCAGGCTAATTATGATAATGTCAGTCGAAGAGTTTAGAAGGGTTGTGGAGACAGATATAGCTGATGATGAGTTGAGAACACGACTCTCAGCTCTTGAGATTGCTATTAGAAAATATACTAACAACCACTTTATTGTTAGAGGTACTCAAACTAAAGCTGAAATTAGAGGAGGGAAGATCATTCTTCCTTCCTCTTTCTATGTCGTTGGAGATACTATTGAGATTCTCTCTCCTGAATATGAAGGAAGAGTATTTACTGTTGCTTCTGTAAAAGGAAATGAGATTGAAGTTGAAGATGATCTAAGACTAGAAGGAGAAGTAGAAATTGTTCTTATTCAATATCCTCATGATGTTGTAATGGGAGCTGTTAATCTTCTCAAATGGGATATATCTAATAGAGATAAAGTAGGAATAAAATCTGAAACTATCTCTAGATGGAGTGTTACTTATTATGATATGGATAGTAACTCTCTCTTAGGTTATCCATCTTCTCTTCTTGGATTTGCTAACAACTACAAGAAAGTGAGGTTCTAAATGATAGGTGGAAATACTAAAGCTGAACTTCAAATTAAAACAGTAACTAAAAATGAGATAGGAGAACATGTTGAAGATTGGTCAACAGTGAAGACTATTACAGGTTATCTTGATTTAAGCACTGGAGACTCAAGATATGAAAACTACAATGCTAAGATTCAAGAATCTACTCATGTCTTTATATGTGACTATGTTCCATTAGATGTAAGTATTCACTCAAGGATGCTTATTAATGGACTTACTTATGATATCTCTCTTATTGATAATCCAATGAATCTTAATAGACAGCTTGAAATCTACCTCAAATTGATAGGTGGTTAATATGGCTGATAATTGGAAGTTTGAAGATAACTCAATTGAAGTCATTAAGGCTCTTGATAAAGTTGGAGAACAGTGGCTTGAGGATGCTACAAGAATCCTTCATAGACAAGTAATTCAAAATACTAGAGTTGATACAGGACAGACTAAATCAAGTTGGAAGAAGGTAGTTGAAGGAAATAAAGGTATTGTAGGTTCAACTAGTCAGAATGCAATCTGGGAAGAGTTTGGAACTGGTCACTATGCTTTAGGTGGAGATGGGAGGAAGACTCCTTGGTATGTTCCAGTTAATGGTTACATGGGTACAAAGAAACCAACTTACAATGGAAAAGTTGTTATTGTCTATGGAAAAGATGGAACAGCTTTTTATAAGACAAATGGTAAAAAACCTATTAGACCTTTAGAAAATGCTAAGAATTCAACTGAAAAGAAAATCCAAAAGAGATTAGAAACTCTAGTTAAGGAGAGCATGAAATGACATCTGAGAGTCTATCTTATATTAATTCTCTTCTGACTGAAGCAATAATCAATTATTCATTCGTTCGATATAATGGAGAACTCACTTTTCCTTATTGGATTGGTGAATATTCAGAGGTTGATTCTATCAATGAAGATGGAATGACTGAGAATGATTTCATTCTTACAGGAACAACTGAAGAAAGTTGGTCAAGTCTTCAAGAAGAGAAAGAAAAAATTGAAAAGTTATTTAGAAATAGGACAACTGTATTAGATTCAGGAATTGGAATCAGTATCAGTTTAGAAAGAGCTTTAATTGTTCCAACTGAGACAGAGCAATTAAAGAGAATACAGATTAATTTATCCGTCAAGGAATGGAGGAACAATTAAAATGGCTTACGAAGAATTAAAGTCTAGTGGTATTACAGAGAAAACTCCAAAAAATATTGTCTTTGGAGCTGGAACAATTCATAAAGGTCTTACTTTCTCAAGTGGAAAGTGGAATTTTGCTGAATCACTTATTGGAGCTACTCAAGGTGGTTCTAAGTTTACTATCACTCCTGAAATTACTGATGTTGAAGCTGATGGAGCTTTAGTAAAGGTTAAAGGACTCACTGTTAAGACAGGAGAAACAGCAACTATGGAAGTCAACTTTCTTGAAGTTACTCCTGAAATTCTCAAAATGGCTGTTATCGGTCAAGATGGTACAGCTGAGAGTATGACAGGTTACTCTGAGATCAAATCTAAAGCAAGAATAGCTTCAGGTGATTATGTTGAGAAGCTTGGTTACATTGGAAAAACCTTAGATGGTACTCCAATTGTAGTTATCTTTGACAATGCTCTCTGTACATCAGGATTAGAGCTTGAAGGTAAGAATAAAGAGAATGGAGTCATTAAGGCTACATTTGAATGCTATGCTGACTTAACTGGAGATTTGGAAACACTTCCTTATCATATCTATTATCCAACTCCAGCTGAGGGTTAATTTATTAAAATTTAAAAGGAGCAATTGAAAAAAATGAAAGAATACGAACTTAGAAGAATGACATCAGCTGATATATTTCCACTTTGTACTATTATCAAGAAAATTGGAATTGATGAAGTTAAGAAGATCATCAACTCTCCTGAAATTCAAACTATGGTAAAGAAAGGTAATGAAGCTGATGCTAGTTCAGTTGGAATGAGTTTTATGCTAGATGTAGCTTCTCTTATTGTTGGAAATCTTCCAAAGTGTGAGAATGAAATTTACAAGTTTCTGTCATCTATGACAAAACTATCTGAAAAAGAACTTAGAGATATCTCTCCAGCTGAATTTTTAGAAATGGTTATAAGAGTCATCAAGCATGAGGACTTTAAGGATTTTTTCAAGGTTGCTTCTCAGTTGCTCAAGTAGATGATGTAAAGTTTATGGACTTCCTCTGTAAGAGATATGGGGGAAGTCCTTTTTTTATACTTGATAGATACATAGAACAGAGTAGATTCTATGAATTCATCTATACAGTATGGGAAATCCACAATGAGGAAGAATTGTTTGAAATATGGCTTCACAAGATAGATGACAAGTCTTATCAAGACTTTAAAGATTCTGTCATTCCAAAGAAACCAGTTCAGGAAATAGACATAGTAAGTACTATTAAGGAGTCATCAAATATCCTCAATGGATTCACTCTCAAGGAGGGTTAATATGAATCTATTTACACTTGTTGGAGAAGTTCTCCTGAGAGGGACTGATGAAGCAAAAAATGAGATTACAGGAGTAACAAGGAAAGCTGAAGAGTCTGAATCTAGGATGAGTAAAGCATTCAAAAAGATAGGAGGACTCATAGCTACAGCTTTTGCTGTTGATAAGATTAAAGATTTTGGAGTCTCTATTGTCCATGCTTCAGCTGAAGTAGATGCTGAAATGTCAGCATTTGAACAAATAATGGGAAGCTACTCTGACACAGCTCAAACTAAGCTTGATGAAGTAGCTAAAACTACAGGAGTAGTATCTACAAGACTTACTCCATATATGACATCTCTTACAGCTAAGTTTAAAGGGCTTGGAAATGATATAACAACTTCTACAGATTTAGCTCAAAGAGGTTTGTTACTTGCTTCTGATGCTTCAGCCTTTTGGGATAAATCATTAGAAGATTCAATGTCAGCTCTCAACTCTTTCATTAATGGAAGTTATGAAGGTGGTGAAGCTATTGGATTATTTGCTAATGATACTCAGTTAGCTCAATTTGCTATTCAGAAAGGTGTAGTTCAGTCTACCAAAGATTGGGCAAGTCTTGATGAAGCTACAAAACAAGCTACTAGACTTGAATATGCTGAAAATATGATGAAAGCTTCAGGAGCTACAGGACAAGCAAGTAAAGAAGCTGGTCAATATGCTAATGTTCAAGCAAATCTTACTGAAACTTGGAGACAATTCAAAGCTCAAATTGGAGAACCATTATTACAAAATGTTGTTATCCCAGCAATGAACGCTCTTCAAGGAGTTGTTCAGACATTAACTACAAAATGGCAAGACTTACAGAAATGGATAGCTGAGAACAAAGATACTATTGATAAATGGATAGATGTTCTTATTATTGCTGGAACAGTTGTAGGAACATATCTAATAGTTGTTGGTGGTTTATCTATTCTTAAAACTGTTACAACATGGATTAAGAGTGTAGCAACAGCTCAAACTCTTCTCAATGCTGTAATGTCACTCAATCCAATAGGACTTGTAATTACAGCTATAGCTGGACTTGTTGTAGCTTTTGTTACACTTTGGAACAAGTCAGAAGCCTTCAGAAACTTTTGGAAAGGTCTTTGGTCAGCGATATGGAAAGAAGTAAGTCCAGTTGTAGAAAATATAAAAATTATCTTTACTCAATTATGGACTGGAATTAAAGCAATTTGGAACGCTGTATCTCCATACTTTAAACAGCTATGGAACAGTATTCTTTCAAATGCAAAAGTTTTAATTACTCCAATAGCAAGTGTATTCAAACTAGCTTGGAATAACATTAAGGTGGTTTGGAATGTTGTTGTTGCTTACTTTAAGACAGTTTGGAACAATATAAAACTTGTATTTAGTGTTGTTGCAAGTGTTTTAACAGGTGATTTTAGAGGAGCATGGAATGGCATTAAAGCAATTTGGAGTAATACTACATCCTTCTTTAAAACCGTATGGAATGGAATAAAAGATGTTTTCAAGAATGTAGTAACATATTTCAGAGATATATTCCAAAATGCTAAAGATGCAATTAAAAGAGTATTTGTTAACTTTCCTTCAGAAATGGCTTCAATTGGAAAGAATTTAGTAAAAGGTCTTTGGAATGGTATTTCTGACACAACAGGTTGGATTGTCGATAAGGTCAAAGGTTTTGGAAGTTCTGTTCTTTCAGGAATCAAAGACTTCTTTGGAATTCACTCTCCTTCTACTGTTTTTGCTGAAATCGGTAAATTCATAGCTCAAGGACTTGGAATAGGTATAGAAGATAACTCTGACTATGCTACTGAAGCAATTGAAGGAACTGGAGAAGAAGTTACATCAGGTTTTCAAGGAATAATGGATAATCTTCAGAATTTCTTCTCATCCAATCCAGTCTTAAGAAGAATCGGTGAAGCTTTTGGTTTTGAATTTGCTGAAGGATTAGAAGAAAGTATTCCTGAAATTGAAGAAGTAACAGCTGAAGTAGTTGAAACTGTTACAGAAAAGACTGATGAAGGAACTGAAGTAGTTCAGAAATCTTTAAGAGAAAGAATAAAAGAGTTTAGCTCCACTGTTTATAACTATTATAGTCAGTCAATGCAATATCTATCAGGTATTGGAGATGCAATAGCTGAAAATCAGAATCAGAAGCTAGAGAATGAGATTAAAGCTAAAGAAGAAGAGATTGACGCTTTTAATGATGCAACTGATGAAAAGCTAAATATTGCTCAAACTGAGCATGATGAACAACTAGAACTTCTTCAAGATCAATTTGACAAAGGCTTGTTATCTCAGACTGAATACAATGCTAAGAAAGAAGCTCTTGCTACAGCATTGAATCAGAAAACAATGAAGATTCAAGATGAAGCTCAAAAACATGAAGAAAAACTCTTGAAAGAAAAAGATGCTCTTCAGAAGAGACAATTTGAAGCTAAGAAAAAGACTGATATAGCTAATGTTTGGATTAATTTTGCTACAGCTTCAATGAGAGCTTTTGCTGAAAACTTCTGGCCAGTAGCTTTAGGAATAACTTCAGTTCTTGCTGTTCAAGCTGGAATACAGACAGATACTATTAACTCTCAACAATATACTCCAGCGTTTGCTAAAGGTGGTATTGTTGAAGATGCTACATATGGTCTTGTTGGTGAAAGTGGTAGAGAAGCTGTTGTTCCTCTTGAGAACAATACTGAATGGGTTGGAGGACTTGCTAGAGCTATATCTCCAGCACTTGCTAACTCAACTCAATCCAATAGTGAAGAAGTAAAGAGTCTTAGAGAAGAGATAGTAGACTTGAGAAGAATGCTTAGTGAGTATCTAAGCCAGCTTTTAAACAAAAATACAGATGTTGTTATTGATGGAAAGTCTTTAGCTTATGCTATAGCTCCAAACATTGATAGTAATCTAGGTGACATCAATAGATGGAAAGCAAGGGGAATCTAATGAAAGGAATTACATTTGGTAATTATCATACATTTAATGACTTTGGTTTAGTTATAGAAGAGAGGGAAATATCAGCTCCTGAACCTAAAACTCACTTTGTTGAGATTGAGGGAGCTGATGGTTCTCTTGATTTTACAGAAGCATTTGGAGATGTCACTTATAAGAGAAGAAAACTTAAATATCAAGTTACTTCTTTAGCTCCTAGAAATGAGTTTTGGACAAAATTTAGTGAAATACAGAACTCTCTTCATGGAAGAGAGTTTTCTATTATTGATGATGAAGATCCTGACTACTATTACAAAGGTAGAATTACTATTGACAAATGGAAAATAGATAAGGTTCTTGGTTCATTCTCAATTGAAGTTGATGCTGAACCTTATAAATATCATCTTTATGAGACTCAAAGAGTTGATACTATTTCAGGAACAACAACTCTTGTTTATAAGAATGACAGAATGAGAGTTAATCCAACTCTCAGACTATCAGCTCCTATGACTCTTATATTTGAAGGAAAAACACTCAGTATCAATTCATCAGATGTAGATAAAGATTTTACTTCAACTGGAATAGTATTCAAAGAAGGGAATAATATTCTTCAAGTCACTGGAGAAGGAACACTAACAGTAAAATATCAGGAAGGTTCACTGTAATGTATAAAGTATATTGTGATAATTATCTTCTCTATGATGATAACTTTGATAAATATAAAATTGAGTCTCCAAAGCTAGAATTAGAAATTAATAAAGCTGGAAAGTTTACTTTTTCCATCTATCCTAATCATCCTTACTATGGACTTCTGAAAAAAATGAAGTCCATAATTACTGTCTATCAAGATGAAGAGATTATCTTTAGAGGAAGAATATTAGACTCTGAACAAGGTTGGTATAATCAGAAGAAAATTACTTGTGAAGGTGAATTAGCTTTTCTCAATGATTCTCTTGTTCATCCTTATGATTATCAGACTAAAGGACAGATTTCTATACAGGCTTTGTTTACTCAGTTCATTACTGAACACAATTCTCAAGTAGATGAATATAAGAGATTTAAAATAGGAAATATTACTGTTGAAGATGGAGATATAAGTAATGATTTAAATCTCATTTCAAGAGCAAATGAAGACTATGACAGTACATGGAACTCAATTAATGAGAAGCTTATAAAGTCTCTTGGTGGATATCTCAGAGTAAGACATGAGACAGATGGAGTATATATTGACTATCTTAAAGATATCGATATTTTAGCTGTCCAAACTATTGAATTTGGAAAGAATCTCTTAGATATTTCTCAAACTGTTAGTGGTGATAACATGGTTACAGCTATCATACCACTTGGAGCAAAGAATGAAGAAACAGGAGAGAGACTAACTATTGAAACTGTCAATGATGGAAAGGACTATCTCATCAATGAAGATCAAGCTTCTCTTTATGGAATTATCTTTCAAAAAGTTGTTTGGGATGATGTAACGATAGCTGATAATCTTCTTAGTAAAGCTCAAAGTTATATAACTTCTATAGGAGTATTAAATACTAGTATTGAGATTAATGCTGTTGATATAAGCCTTCTTGATGCTGATCTAAACTCTTTTAAACTTGGAACTAAAGTAAGAGTTAAATCAGAACATCATGGAGTAGATTCTACTTTCATGATTGAGAAATTATCAATTGATTTAATGAAGCCTGAATCCAACAAATTGACTCTAAATTCTACAATGAAGAGTTTTACTGAACAGACAGGAAGTAATACTTCAACAATTAAAGATTTAACTCAAAAAGTAAGTAGTAATGAGAAAACAATCATCAGTTTAGATGCTGATATTTCAGCAAAAATAGCTAGTGATATAGATGTTTCAACTACATCAATCTTACAGACTGTAGAAGAAAGTTATTATACAAAGGGAGAGACAGATTCTCTTTTTGAACAAACTAAAACAGAATTTGAACAAACTGATGATGAATTTAATTTTAGATTTAATCAGTTTGAAGCTGATATCAATAGTATATCTAGTGGAGCTGATGCTCAATTTGAAGAGATAAGAAAATATATCAGATTTGTTGATGGAAACATTATTCTAGGAGAAGAAGGAAACGAACTTACTCTTAAAATTCAGAACAATAGAATCTCATTCCTAGAAAATGATATTGAAGTAGCTTATGTATCTAACAAGAAGCTCTATATAACAGATGGAGCTTTCATTAACTCATTAAATATTGGTAACTTTGGATTTTTTCCTAGAGCAAATGGAAATCTCAGCTTGAAGAAATTAGGAGAATGATAAATGGCAACATCAGGAACTATAAGAAATGATTTTAGAACAGGTTACGCTGTTCAATTAGTGTGGAATGTAGCTTCTCAAGATGTAGCAAAAAATACATCTTCTGTAAGAGTAAGAGTTCAACTTGTTTCAACAGGAAGCTCTTATAATATTAATTCTTCAGCTACTAAAAATGGTTCTGTAACAATTAATGGAAGTACATATAAATTTACTTTTTCAGCTGATTTAAATGGCAATCAGACAAAAACAATAGATGATAGAACTGTTACTGTTGCTCATGGTTCAGATGGTAAGAAGACTTGTTCTTTCTCATTTTCTACAGCTATCAATGTAACACTGTCAGGAACATATTATGGAACTGTCTCTAAATCAGGATCAGGAACATTTAATACAATTCCTAGAGCAACTGTTTTTGATTCTCTTACATCAGCTAGTAAATATATTGATTCTGTAATCACCTATAAATACAGTCCAAAGAGTTCAGCTTTCTACAATAAATTAGTTGTCAAAGTTGGAAATTCAAATCTCTTAACTGTTAATCTTGGAACAAAATCAGCAAGTCAACAAACAGGAACATTAACTCTTTCAAGTTCTCAACTTTCTACAGTTTATTCTAAATATCCTAAAGCTGTATCAGCTATCTTAGTATTTACTGTAGAAACATATTCTGACTCTAACTATAGTTCCAAAGTGGGAACATCTAGTGAGAGGAAACTGACTTTAACTTTTCCAACTTCTCTTGTTCCAACTATCTCAAATGTTACTCTGTCAGAAGCTGTTTCAGGACTTGCTACAAAGTTTGGAGCTTATGTTCAGAATAAATCTAAAGTCAAAGTTGTAACTTCAGCTAGTGGAGTGAGTGGTTCAACTATAACATCAGTTAAGACTACTATTAATGGAGTAAATTACACTGGAGCAACTATAACAAGTGGAGTTCTTACTAAGAGTGGTAATATATCTATCTCTATAACTGTTACAGACAGTCGAGGAAGGACTTCTAGCACTTCTAAGAGTATTACAGTAGTAAATTATACTCCAGCTAAATTAAACTCATTTACAGGCTTCAGAGCGTTGTCTGATGGAACTGAGAGTTATGAAGGGACTTATCTATCTCTTAGTTATTCTTTCTCTATTGCAAATGTTGGAGATAAGAATGATAAGAGCTACAAGATAGAATATAAGCTGAAGAGTGATTCATCATGGACTACTCTTTTTTCAGGTAACTCTTATAGTCTTTCTGAAACTAAGATTACTTCATCTCTTTTCACTATTGACCATGCTTATGATGTAAGAATGACTGTATCTGATTACTTTGGTTCAGATTCAAAGATAATAGACATTCCAACAGCATTTACTTTGATTGACCTACGATCAACAGGAAAAGGACTAGCATTTGGAAAAGTATCTGAAAAAGATACTCTAGAAATAGCTATGGAAACAGAGTTCTTTCATGCTGAAACTCCATCTAGTCCTATCATTCTTCAGAATGGACAAGACTTAAATAATATTCTTACAGCTGGCTTCTATGTTATTCCAAATACAACTGTATCAGGAAGCCTTTTAAATAAGCCTTATACAGCTACATCAACAGGAAGTCTTGTTGTCATCAAAGAAGGGAATGGAAATCAGGTTAGACAGATTATGAAAGTCTGTTCTAAAGAAGACAATAGAATCTATGAGAGAGTCTATTATTCTGATGCTTGGGGAGATTGGAAGAAGGTCTTCAATGGTGGTTCTAAAATTCTTTGGAGTGGTGGTTACTACATGACAGAAGGACATAAAATCACTCTTTCTGAAGCTATTAGTGAACAGGTTTCAGGAATAGTTCTTGTCTTCTCAAGATATGCTGATGGACAGGCTCAAAACTATGGATTTGTCTCTCATTTCGTTTCTAAAGAATTTGTGAAAGCTCAAATGGGTATAGGTCAATGCTTTCTTCTTTGTTCCAGTGCTAAATTTGGAATAATGGCTTGTAAGTATCTATATATCAATGATTCTACCATAACTGGACATATTGATAATTCAGCAAGTGGAACAGCTAATGGGATTACATATAATAATTCAGCATACGTTTTGAGGTATGTTATAGGAGTGTGAGAAGTGGAAATGATGTTAGAAATTATTAAGATTCTTGGAATTGCTCTTGGTTCAGCTTTTGCAAGCTCTGGAATAGTCATGTATTACATAAAAAAGCATGATAGAGTTGCTCAAATTGAAAAGAAATTTGATAGATTGTCAGAAGGCATAACACTAAGTCTAGAAAATGATGCTGTTATTTTTGAAGCTTTAAGGAAAGGACATATCAATGGAGAATCAGAAGCTCAAGATCATAAGATGAAAGATTATTTCTTTAAGAATTCTGTAAAAGGTTTTCAATTAAATCATGAAGGAGATAGCAACAATGACAAATAAGATTAAAGTTACAGCTCAAAGATTAAATGTAAGAAAGTCACCAAATAAAGAATCTGAAATCTTAAGAGTAGTAGATAAAGATAATATTCTTGAATCTACATCTACTAAAAACGGATGGTGTAGATTAAAAGGAAATGGTTATGTAATGGAAGAGTTTGTAGTTCCAGTTAAATAAAGAAAAGCCCTCAGAGATTAGTTTCTCTGAGGGTAGCTTTTTATTAGTCCATTACATATTTAATAATATATTTATCAGGGACATCTACATTTAAACCAAACCAATCATCATTGTCATAATAGTTTATTTTAAACTCAACATATTCAATATCATCAATCCATTGTTCTTTAAGAGTAGAATCATATATAGAAATAATATAACCATTTGTTCTTTTTCCAGCTAAAATTGAAACAGGAAAAGAACAATCAATTGAACATTCATTTACAGATGTATCACGACTTGAAACTATTAAATTTTTATTAGATTTATTAACAATAGATACCCATAAAGTACTCTCACTATATTCTTTCTTCCATCCTATATAATTAATAGAAATATTTTCATCTTCATAGAGCAAGTCTCCTTTTTTAGAATCAACAAGTTTCAAATCAATCATATCCCTTATTTCAACTAACTCTGACTCATTATATTGATTAACATCAAAATTAACAGCGAAAATAGAAACTGTTATCAGGCACAAATAAACTAACGCTAAAAATTTCTTCATAAAACCCTCCATGACAGAAGAAAGGATAACTCTTAAAGTGGATTCTCTCAAGAAAAATCTAAAAATGTGTACACTGTACACCTCTTGTACACAATGAGTGAGATAAATAACACTATTATCCAGATACAATAAAATAAGAAAATAAAAGAGAGTATCTGTTAAATCCTTTTAGTATCAAGGTTTAACAAATACTCTAAAATACAATTAGATACAATAAAATACACAATCTTAGAAAGAATCTTTTT
>ERZ808252.481-NODE-481-length-38429-cov-36.327123_pt1 | contig 38429 bp, 28 predicted proteins | sample MGYA00521242_ERZ808252 | MGnify/ENA primary metagenome ERZ808252 (study PRJEB31516, sample SAMN03275581) | gut metagenome | biome: mammalia-associated habitat; material: feces | host: Papio cynocephalus | place: Kenya | collected 2012-08-07 ...
TCAACAAAGTCGGCAAGGGCAACGTCAAGGTGCCGTCCGGGCAGATTTCGGACCATACGCGCGAATTCTCCATAACCTACGACGCCGAAGCGGCGACGCCCGACCGTCTGGGCGAGATCGAGCTCGGTTCGCCGCGCGGCAACCGCGTGTACCTGCGCGACGTGGCGACGTTCTCCTTCGGCACGCAGCGCCCCGAATCCTACGCCTTCAGCGACGGGAAACCGGCCATCGTCGTCAAAATCACCAAGCGCGGCGAAGCCAACGCCGCCAAGACGGTGGAGGGCATCCGCGCGGCGTTCGATCTCGCGCGGCAAAACCTGCCCGGGGGCATGCGGCTGGGCTGGATACGCGACGAGGGCGCCTATGTTCACGAGACGGTCGCCGGCGGCGTCAGCTCCATTTGGCAGGGCGTGCTCCTGACGGGCCTCGTCCTGCTGCTCTTCCTTTCGGACTGGCGCACGGCGCTCACGGCGTTCGTTTCCATCCCGATCACCATCGTCATCTCCCTCATCGCCTTCACGCTCTACGGCTACACCGCCAACGTCATCACGATGAACGCGATCGGCATTTCCGTGGGCATCCTCGTGGCGAACTCCATCGTCGTGCTGGAAAACATCGTCGCCAAGCCCGGAAACGTCATGAAGGCGACGGACGAAATCGCGCTCGCCGTCGCCGCTTCCGCCCTGACGAACGTGGTGGTCTTCCTGCCGATCGCCACGATGAAGACGATGGCCGGGCGCTTCTTCGTGCCGTTCGCCATCGTCGTGACGGCGTCCACCTTCGCCTCGCTGCTCGTCTCCTTCACGCTGACGCCGCTCATGGCGCAGGCGCTGGACGGCAGGGGCGCGGGCTTCAACCGGCTCCTGGCGCGCCTTTTCGCGCCCTGGAACGCCTTCTACGACCGCCTCGCGCGCGGCTACGCCGCTTCGCTGGGCGTCGTTTTGCGCCGTCCGAAGCTGTGGCTGGCGCTTTTCTCCGTCCTGACGCTCGCCGGGTTCGCCCTCCTGTCGCCCTACGTGAAGTCGGACTTCGTGCCGACGATGGACCGCGGCGAACTTTCGATCACGCTGGAATTCCCGGCGGACACCAACCTGGACCACGCCTCCCGGCGCGCGCAGGCGATCGCGGCGGAGTTCGAGAAGATGACGGACTCGGCGGGCAAGCCGCTCGTCGTGCACCGCGTCGTCACGGTCGGGCGCACCCAGGGTACGCTCGGACAGGTCAGCCGCGGCAGTTACCTCGCCGAAATCGACCTCGTGCTGACGGACATGACCCGGCGGCCGGACACGATAGACGCAATCGCCAGCCGCATTCGCACGCATCTCCTGTCCGAACCCGACGTGATCGCCACCGTCATGGTGCCGTCCGTCGTGGGCGGCTCGTCCCAGACGCTCCAGCTCAAGATCCTGGGCGAGGATATGGACACCCTGAACACACTGGGGCTCGCCGCGGCGCGAAAGCTGAAGGCGGACCCCTCGGCGACGGACGTCTCGCACAACGTGCGCCCGGGGCGTCCGGAGATCCGGATACACCCCAACCGCGCCGTCCTGAACGACCTCGGCCTGACGCCCGACATTCTCGGGCTGAACCTGCGCGCGGCGTTCGCCGGCCTGACCCCCGCCACGTTCACGCAAGGCGAGCGCTCGTACGACATCCGCGTGCGGTATGCGCAGAAGGACGGCGTCGGGCAGATTGACGAGCTCAACTTTCCCGGACCCGGGGGGCGTCCGTTCGTCCTGGGCGCCGTGGCGGACGTGAAGGAGACCATCCAGCCGGTGCAGATCGTCCGCAGCGAGAAGCGGCGCTCGACGATCGTCTACGCCAACAACGCGCCCGGGCACGGCCTGGGCGAGACCATGGCGGTCGCCACAAGCGCCCTCGCCGACAAACTGCCGCGCGGCTATGCGACGCTCTTCGGCGGCATGTCGGAATACATGCAGGAGGCGCTCGACGAGTTCGGACTGGTGACGGCAATCGCCATCGCGCTGACCTACCTCTTGCTCGCGGCGATTCTGGAGTCGTGGGTCTTGCCGTTCGTCATCCTCTTTACCGTGCCGTTCAGCTATCTGGGGATATTCGCCGCGATCGCCGTGACGGGAACGACGCTTTCCATCTTCGGACTCCTCGCCGGCATCATGCTCGTGGGCGTCGTCGTGAACGCGGCGATTCTGCTGATCGACGCGTGGCAGCGGACGGGCGACGTCCTGCAGTCGGCGAAGATGAAGTTCCGGCCCATCCTGATGAGCTGCGCCGCGGCGCTTTTCGGCATGCTGCCGATGGCGCTCGGGACGGGGCTCGGGTGCGAGTTGCGCCAGTCCATGGGCATCGGTTCCGTCGGCGGCATCCTTGTCTCGTCGCTCGTTTCGCTCTACTTCATCCCCGCCCTGTGCGCGCTCAAGAAGTCCCCCGCCCGGCGTTGAGCCGGCGGTGCGCAACGGCAAAAGTGAAACGGCGGGAAGGGGATTTGCGCCACCCGCACGGCTAAAAACCGCCCCGCCGCACCCCCGAAAACGGAAACACTACGGGGACGGGGACAAAACCCCCGTAGTGTTTTGGTTTTCTCCCCGTGGGGAACCAAAATGGGGTCCGGAGGGGTCGGGTCGGGGTCGGGGCAAGAGGCCTATTTTCCGCCGCGGAACACTCCGCCAATACCCCCCGCATGTGACGGTAGCTAACATGCGCATGTGAGGGGGTCTAACATGCGCATGTCAGGGGGTCTAACATGCGCATGTTTTTGGACCTCATGCGGGAGCCCTTTTTTGGCGCACCTCCGTTTTAGGGCGATAACTTGCAGTTTTAACGCGTTTGGACGCCAGAATGGCCAATTAGCGCAAATGTTAGCCGCGGCGAATTCTCAGCCGCATGAGGGGGGTATGTTCGGGGGTGGAAAGCAGTCCCTAAGGATATATAGAAAACTGCTATTTCAGAGTATAGAATGGAGAGAGGGGGCCGTGGACCGTCCAATGGTAGGGGGCGCAGTCCCTTGCGCCCCGCACGGGATAATTAACCGTGTAGAGAATGTAGAATATGTAGAATGTGTGGCCGTGTGTCGCCTCCAACGGTAGGGGCGGCAGTCCTCTGCCGCCCGCACGGTAATTGGCCGTGTAGAGGTGTAGAATTGTAGGGGGGTGGAACCGTGCAGAAAATGTAGAGAATGCAGATGGGGGATGGGGATCTATCGATATTGGCCGTGGAGATCAGGAGAACGTGGAGAAGGAATTTTAGACAGGAGTGACAGGATTGGGAGGCCTCTCTGCGTGAGATAAATTTAACCGTCTAGAGAATACAGAATATGTAGAATGTGTGGTCGTGGGTCGCCGCCGCCCGCACGGGAATGTCCGCGTGCCCCCCTCCCTGGGCTGGACTCTGGGGTGTTCGCGGCCGGGTGCGCTTTCCGGCGGCGGAACTTTTCGCTACGGGATGGTCATGCGGAAGGAAATATACTAGTTCCCTACGGTTTGATGTTGCCAGGATGGAGAAGAAGCAGACAAACAGGATTGAACGGTGCCGCGGCACATTGAAAGTGCCGCGCATAGGCGCCCGCAGAACGTGCCGCGACGCGTTCCGGGGTGTCCTGCGCCTTCCAGGGGCGACCCGGTCGATGAATTTCTTGCCTAAACATAAAGGCATCCAATTGAAAGGAACATGAAATGTACGAGGATAATCGCAACTCTGACGGTTCCCCTCGCGATATCGCGCCGCGTCCGGATTCGATCGACAAGTCCCTGGATTTCTACCAGGCGCTCGTGAAAGAAATAAAACTTCCCATCGAGCAATTCGACAAGTTCGTGCAGGAGGCTTTGAAGGACACATCCCTCAAGACTGCCGAGGAGAGCGAAAAGACGGGAAAGTTCGCGGATACGACCACCACGCTCGGGCAGCGGCTTTTAGTCACGATCGAGGCCTTTAAAAGAGCAAATGAACAGATTGCCGCGTTGCGGGCAAAGTACGGGGAGAGTGTAGGGGACCCTGTCGATGCCGAGACTAATCGAAAGGCCGCCGAGGCGCCCCAAAAGACGAGGAGATCGCGGAACTTGATGATACTCGCGCTGACGAGGAAACCGAAGAAGATCGCAATTGTTGATTACGCCCGCAGCAAGATGAATTTCGGCTTGCGGACGATTTCGTTCGCCGGAATCTGCCGGTTGTTGAAGAGGTCCGCGACTTCCGGGCCGAACTTCCGCGTGAACAGGTCGTACGGCGTCTTGTCCACGAGGACGGGCGGACAGCTCTTCCTCTGTGATGTTCACGCCTTCGCGCGCCTTTGCGAGGATCGTCTTTGGCGGAAGTCCGAGCGTCCGGGCGATCCTGTAGGGCGTGCAGCCGTCGTCGAGCACGTTCTCGAGGCGCAGGCGTTCGCCCGGCGTCAGCCGGGGCTTGGTTTTGCCGTTCTTTTCTTTGGACGGCGGCAGAGGCGTTTGCAGAGGCTTGTTCCTTTCTTTTCTTTCCGGACGGCATGTCCGGACGCGTTGGAGAATACCATTTTTTTCGTGATTTGCCCGAGTAAATGTCCATACACGAGGAGCATTTGCTTGGGCACTTCACATTAAGAAAATATTATTTCCTACCCTATTGCAATCCCGTCCGGCTTATGCTATAATGATTTTCGAAATGGGCAAACGGTCGAGAGAATACACCGCCTCGCGGTGGAACGTGCGGAACGCGCGCAGCGCGCGTTCGGGGGCGTCCGTTTGCGTCCAAGTACCCCCCCCCCCTATTCGCCGGGGACGCTGTAGCGGGCCTCTACGCGGCGTTTCCGGGCCGCAGGGACTGCGGCCCCTACCGGCGTTTATATTTGCGCGGCGTTTCCGGGCCGCAGGGATTGCGGCCCCTACCATTGGGTTGGGACGGGCCGCAGGGACTGCGGCCCCTATCGGCGTTTATATTTGCGCGGCGTTTCCGGGTCGCAGGGACTGCGGCCCCTCCCCATATTCGGCGCGGTTTCGGACGGGATCGCGGCGGATTGCTTTTCTCTTTTATCCTCTTCTCAACCAAGAAGTCTTGCAGGAACGCCTGGGGTGTTCGTGCGGGAAATTCAAGTAAATCCCCAAAAACAACAAAAAGGAAACAAGAAACAATGAACATGAAAACAATAATCGCCGCGTTCGCGGTCGCCGCCGCTACGGTCGCCTCGGCGTCTACATTCGAGTGGCAGCTGAATCCGGACTACGAATTCAAGAATAAAAATGGTGTAGCAATGACTCAAGGCAATGCGCGGATGTATGCCAATAATAATGGCTCTAATATTGGTTCACAATTCGGGGCATATTATTTTAACAAGAATAATGACACCTGGTTCACCGTGGATAGGGACAATTCAAAAGTTTTCCCGAACTATGCCAAAAACAATGCTTATCGTTATTCGTTCGCTCTCGTGAACAACGCAAATGACGCTTGGTACTTGGACCAAGCGACGGTAGAAATGTACGCGAAGATCGGCGGCGAGTGGACCTATAATGGGACGACCTATAAGGGTTTTTGGAATATGGTGGACGAAGTGACCAAAACCTCCGATTTCAGATATGACTTCAAAGACGCGAGCGGCAATGTTTTCGCGTCAATCAAGGCGGCGGGGCCCGTTCCGGAGCCGACGAGCGGGTTGTTGCTCCTGCTCGGCACGGGCATGCTGGCGCTCCGGCGCAAGGCGGTCCGCGCCTAAGGGCGTGCGCGTCTAGACGCGAAAAGGGGTCTCTCGCCGTCCGGCGGGAGATTTCTTTTTTTGGGGGGAGAGGGGCCGTGGAGCGCCCTCCGCGGTAGGGTCCGCAGTCCCCTGCGGACCGCCGCGCCGGAACGGTCCCCCCGTTGCGCCGGAACGGTCCCCCCGTTGCGCCGGAACGGTGATGGCGTTGCGCCGGAACGCCCACCCCGTTGCGCCGGAACGGCGATGCCGTTGCGCCGGAACGGTGATGGCGTTGCGCCGGAACGGCCACCCCGTTGCGCCGGAACGGTCACCCCGTTCTACTGGAACGGCCGCGCGCGGCAGAAAGAAGGCGACTGTCTCGCCACTGCCGGATAGGGCGCAGTCCTTCTTCGCTCTCGCTCTCCACCCCTCGGAACGACCTGTCCCGGGTGTCTCACGACAGGGTACACTTTCCCCCGCTTTTCGCGCTTATATTTGGAATGGACAGGTCAAGGTCCGTGTGGTATAATAATGCGTCGAATGAAAGCAAGACAGCGTACAGCAGACAATATGCAAGAATCCGCGGAAACGAGGCTTTGCATCCTGTCGCGGAATCGCGCCGAAAATGTGCGCGGCGCATCCCAGAGGACCGAAACGGTTATTTGTCCCGAGCCTGTCGCAAACATGGAAAGTGTGTAGAATGCAGCCAACGGAGACCACAAAAGAGCAGGACGCGCGCCCGGATGGACGGACGAAGAGCAGAAAGAATGTCTATTTCGTGTCCGGCATCGACACGGGCATCGGCAAGACCGCCGTCACGGGGCTGATGGCGCGGTCGCTCGCGTCCGCCGGGCGCGACGTCATCACCGTCAAACTCGTGCAGACGGGGAACGACGGCTTTTCGGAGGATATCGATGCGCACCGGCTGATCTGCGGCGGCGCGCGCTTCCCGGAGGACGAGGCCGGGCTCACCGCGCCGCAGATCTTCAGGTTCCCCTCCTCGCCCCTCCTCGCCGCCGGGCTCGAGAACCGCACGGTCGATCTGGCGGCGATCACGCGCGCGGTGGACGCCTGCGCCGCCCGGCACGAGATCGTGCTTGTCGAGTCCGCCGGCGGTCTCGACGTGCCTCTCACCGAAGACCGCCTCACCGTCGACTATGCGGCGGAGCAGGGTTGGCCGCTCATTCTCGTCACGTGCGGGCGCCTCGGCTCGATCAACCACACGCTCCTCTCCCTGGAGGCAGCGAAGGCGCGCGGCATGTCCGTCGCGGGCGTCGTCCACAACTGGTTCGCGGGGGCGGATCCGCTCATCGACCGCGACACGCCCGAGACGACGCGCCGCTATCTCGCGCGCTGGGGCTTCCCGCCCGTCGTCGTGCGCGTGCCGCGCTTCGACTTCGCGGGACCTTCCTATCCCGACGTGGACTTTTCGGAGATCTTCGCATGACGCCGCTCGACTACGACCGCACGCACATCTGGCATCCCTACGCCCCGCTCGGCAATCCGCCGCCCGTCCTCTTCGCGAAACGGGCCGCGGGCGTCGAGATCGAGCTGGACGACGGACAGAAGCTCGTCGACGCGGTGTCGAGCTGGTGGTGCGTCGCGCACGGGCACAACCATCCGCATATCGTCGAGGCCATCCGCCGGCAGTCCGGGCGGCTCTCGCACGTCATGTTCGGCGGCTTCACGCACGAACCGGCGATCGCGCTCGCGGAGAAGCTGGCGGCGGTCGCGCCGCCCGGGCTGGACCGCGTCTTCTTCGCCGATTCGGGGTCGATTTCGGTCGAGGTCGCCGCGAAGATGGCCGTCCAGTACCAGAATGCGCGCGGGCGTCCCGGACGGAACAAGCTCGTCGCCCTGAAAGGCGGCTACCACGGCGACACGTCGCTCTGCATGGCGCTTTCCGATCCGGACGGCATGCACACGCTCTTCCGCGGCATCATGACGCGGCACTTCTTCGCCGAGAAGCCGGGCATCCCGCCGGACGCGCCGTGGGATCCCGCCGACGCCGCCTCGCTGCGCCGGGTCGTGGAGGAGCATGCGGACGAAATCGCCGCGCTTGTCTGCGAGCCCGTCTTCCAGGCCGCGAACGCGATGAACTTCTACCATCCCGCCTACCTGCGGGAGATGCGCCGCCTCTGCGACGAACACGACATCCTGCTCATCTTCGACGAGATCGCCGCCGGTTTTTACCGGACGGGTCCCCGCTGGGCGCACACGCGATCGGGCGTCGCGCCCGACATCATGACCGTGGGGAAGGCGCTCACGGGCGGCCACCTCACGCTCGCCGCCACGCTCGCCTCGCGGAAGGTGGCGGATGCGATTTCCGCCGGCTCGCCCAGCGCGTTCATGCACGGCCCCACCTACATGGCGAATCCGCTCGCCTGCGCGGCGGCGTGCGCGTCTTTGGATCTTTTCGCCGCGGGCGACTATGCCGCACAGGCCGCGCGCATCGAACGGCAGTTTGCGACGGGGCTGGCTTCCGCGCGCGCCTTGCCGAATGTGCGCGACGTGCGCGTGCTCGGCGCCGTGGGCGTAGTCGAAGTGGAGCGCCTGCCGGCGCCGGAGGAGATCCGGCGCGTCATTCGCGCCCATGGCGTCTGGCTGCGTCCGTTCTGCAATTTCATCTACGCGATGCCGCCGCTCGTCACGGAGGCGACGACGGTGGACCGCATCATCGCCGCGCTTCTGGATCTCGCTTCCGCGCCGCCCGGGCCGCCGCCCGCAGAGGGGGATTTCCATGAGTGACGAAGCGTTCTATTCCGTCAAAATGCGCGCGGCGTGCGGCGGGGCGCACATTTCCGGCGCGGAAAAGATCGTGCCCGCGGCGTCCGTCCCGAAGGTCGCGTCCGTCCTCGTCGAACGCGCGCTCACACACGCGAAGGGCGTGCCCGACTTCGTGAACCTGAAGGTCGAGGCGCAGCCGGGGCCCATCCGGCGCCTGACGGCGCTCCCGGTGACGACGCATGTCACCCAAACCGCGGCGGAAGGGCGCGCCGTCGCGGCGCGTCTCCTCGCGCAGGCGGGGATTGCGCACGTGGACGCCATCCTCACGCGCTTCGCCGAGAGCCACGCCCTGCGCGGCGCGATGCTCCTCGACGCGGATACGCTCGAGCGCCTGGAACCCGATCCGGCGCGCGGCGTGCGCGCCACCTACATGGACGACACGGCGTCGCTCGAAAAGGGGACCGCCGGCGGCAAGAACCACTACGCCGAGGCGATTGTCCTCGCGACGAAGGTCCAGAACGCCCCCGGCATCGTGGGGGAGATTTGCGTCTCGGACGACCCGGACTACGTGACGGGCTATGTGGCGACGCGCACGCTCGGCTACCGCCGCATCACGACGATCAAGGAGAAGGGCGACCCGAACGGCGGACGCATCTTCCTTTATCGCGGCCCGCGCGATGGCGTCGCGGAGACGATCCGCTTTCTGGAGCAGACGCCCGTCCTCGTGGCGGACGTGCCCGTCCTCGCCGCCCCCCGGACGGAACGCCGCTTCGAGGGGCTCTCCGCCGCGCTCGCGGCGCGGCAGTCGGCGGGTCTCGCGCGCACGTGCCGCACCCTCGCCGCGCCGACGGGGCCGACGGCGACGGTGGACGGGCGGGAGCTCGTCGTCCTCGCCTCGAACGACTATCTCGACCTCGCGCGCGATCCGCGCGTCACGGAAGCCGCCGCGGCGGCGGCGCGCGCCTGGGGGGCGGGTTCGGGCGGCGCGCGCCTCACGACCGGCACGCAGCCGCCGCACGTCGCGCTGGAGGCGGCGCTCGCCCGTTTCAAGGGGACGGAAGCCGCGCTCGTCTACGGCACGGGCTACATGGCGAACGTGGGGGCGATCACCGCGCTCGTCGGGAAAGGGGACGCCGTCCTCTCCGACGAGCTGAATCACGCCTCCATCATCGACGGCTGCCGCCTCTCGGGGGCGGACGTCTTCGTCTACCGGCACGGAGACCTGGCGGATCTCGACCGCAAGCTCGGGTTTTGCCGCGAACACCGCCGCCGGCTCGCCGTCTCGGACGGGGTGTTTTCGATGGACGGCGACGTGCTCGATCTGCCGCGTTTTCTGGAAGTGACGCGCCGCCACGACGCCTTCTCGATGGTGGACGAGGCGCATGCGACGGGCGTGATCGGTCCGACCGGGCGGGGGCTCGCGGAGGCGTTCGGGTGCGGCCACCCGGATATTTCGATGGGGACCCTCTCGAAGGCGCTCGGTTCGGAAGGCGGTTTCGTGTGCGGCTCGCGCCTGCTGATCGACTATTTGCGGAACGTGTCGCGTCCGTTCATCTTCTCGACGGCGCCGGGCGCGCCGGCGATGGCGGCGGCGCAGGCGGCGCTGGAGGTTCTGGAGGCGGAACCGGAGCGGGTGGTACGCCTGCGGGAGAACGTGGCGTTCTTTCTGGCGGAGTTGGGGCGGCGCGGCATAGCGGCGCAGAGCGATTCCGCCATCGTGCCGATTCTCGTCGGGGACGAACGGGCGGCGCTCGCGGCCAGCGCGGCGCTAGAGCGGGCGGGTTTTCTCGTGCCCGCCATCCGCTATCCCACCGTGGCGCGCGGGACGGCGCGGTTGCGCGTGGCGATCATGAGCGCCCATACGCCCGACCAGCTGCGCCGCGCGGCGCAGGAGATTGTCCGGGTCTTGAAGGGCGCGCACGAAGACGATTAAGGTTTTGCCGGGTGCGCGGACGCGCACCCATACGAAAGGAACAGGAAAACAATGGCAAATGAAGGAAAACCTGCCCAGGCTCTCGCCGAACGGATCGTGGCGGGGGGCGAAGCGACGCCGGAGGAGGTCCGGCGGCTTCTGGAGACGGCGGCGAAGGACGATCTCTTCGAGGCGGCGCACCGGGTCACCGAGGCGTTCAAGGCGGAAGTCTTCGACTTCTGCGCGATTCTGAACGCGCGCTGCGGGAAGTGCTCCGAGAACTGCAAGTGGTGCGCGCAGTCCGCGCACTGGAAGACGGCGTGCGACGCGTGGGGGCTGAAGTCCGTCGAGGCGTGCGTGGCGGCGGCGAAGGAGGCGGAGGCGAACGGGGTTGTGCGCTTCGGGCTTGTCACGTCCGGCCGGGCGCTTTCGGCGGCGGACGTCGAGGCGATCTGCGAGGCGATCCGGCGGATTCGGGCGGAGACGTCCCTCATCTGCTGCGGGTCGTTCGGGCTTGTCGGGGAGGCGGATCTCGCGAAGCTGAAGGCGGCGGGGCTGGCGCGGTTCCACTGCAACCTCGAAACGGCGCCGTCGCGGTTCGCGCGGCTCTGCACGACGCATACGGTCGCGGATAAGGTGGCGACGCTGAAGGCGGCCAAGCGCCTCGGGCTCGAGGTGTGCTGCGGGGGTATTCTCGGCATGGGCGAGACCCCCGACGAGCTGGTCGAGTTCGCGTTCGCGTTGAAGGAGATTGCGCCGGACTCGATCCCGGTCAACTTTCTGCATCCGATACCGGGGACGCCACTCGGGGAGCGTCCGATTGTCTCCGAGGAGGAGATTCTGACGGGTATCGCCGTGCTGCGGCTGGTCAATCCGCGCACGCCGCTTCGTTTCGCCGGCGGACGGCGCGACATGAGCGACGAGACGGCGAAGCGCGCCGTCTACGTGGGCATTTCGGCCGGCATTGCGGGACCGCTCCTCACGACACCGGGGGCGGATTTCGCCGACGACCGCCAGCTCGCGCTGGAGGCGGGCTACAGGGTCGGGCGCGCCGGGTGCTGAAAGGCGCTCTTGGGGCGGAATTTGCTTCTTTTTGAAGAAATACCGCCTTTCCGCGGGAAAAAGCAAAACGCCGTGGGGATACCGTCCGGCGGATCCGTATGCATGTACTCCCTCGTCCCGACGCCGGGAGGGCGCCTGCCGGGGGCGCCACCCCGAGACCAAGGTGTCCGGGGCAAGAGACCACGGTCTCTGGGGCAAGAGACCACGGTCTCTTGGGCAAAAGACCGCGGTCTCCGGGGCAAAAGACCGCGGTCTCAGTACCGAGAGACCACGGTCTCTTGGGTGAAAGACCGTGGTCTCTTGAAGCGGAGAGGATGGAGAGCCCCCACCTCGCCGTCGTTCCGGGGGGGAGACGCGTCCGAAAAGGACGATTTACCGCCCTGCGCGGCGGTTAATCGGGCCGGCGCGTTTCGGTTTTTCCTGCTGCGCGGCAAAAATATTTTACCCTCAGGCGTCCGTTTTTTGGTATAATAGTACGTAAATGCCGCGGAAGCGGTGTCCGGAGAAGCCCAATACGGTATTGGGTGCCGAAGGTGTAAGTTTGCGAAAAGGGTCGCAGACAATCTCTCAGGCGAAAGGACGGAAAGGTAAAAAAGGTAAAATGCTGGCAACAACGTGGTTGGATCGGTTCACCGATTATGTGAATCTGGTGGACGACAAGGTTTGGGGTACGTCATTCGAGATTGGCGGCTTCCCCGTTCCACTCCTTATTATACTGATTTTGTTCGGGGGCATCTTCCTGACGATCCGTCTCGGAGGGATGCAGTTCGTCCAGCTGCCGCGGGCGCTCCGGTACATGTTCAAGAACGAGAAGGTCGAGCACGGGGCGAAGGGCGAGGTTTCGAGTTTCGGGGCGCTGTGCACGGCGCTTTCGGCGACGATCGGCACGGGCAACATCGTGGGCGTGGCGACGGCGTACGTGGCGGGCGGACCGGGCGCGCTCTTCTGGATGTGGCTGGCGGCGCTGTTCGGCATGGCCACGAAGTACTCCGAGGGCCTGCTGGCGGTCAAGTACCGCGACCACGATCCGGTCACGGGGCACGTCCTGGGCGGACCGTTCTACTACATCGAGCGCGGCATGGGGCCGAAGTGGAAGTGGCTGGCGTGCATTTTCGCGTTCTTCGGCGTTCTCGTCGGTCTTTTCGGCATCGGCACGTTCACGCAGGTGAACTCCATCTGCGGTTCGTTCAACACGTTCTTCAAGAACTACATCGACACGGCCGACGTGCACAACTTCACGATTCTGGGCAATTCCTACTCCTGCGCGACGATATTCGGGTCCATCCTGCTCACGTTCATGGTGGGCATGGTGGTCATCGGGGGACTCAAGCGCATCGCGAAGGTGAGCGAGAAGGTGATTCCGCTGATGGTCGTGCTGTACGTGGCCTTCGCGCTCATTCTCGTCGGTTGCAACATCGCGAAGGTTCCCGCGGCGCTCGCGCTGATCGTGAAGTCGGCCTTCGGCTGGCAGGCGGCGGCGGGCGGCGCGGTCGGCGCGATCGTGGCGGCCATGCAGAAGGGCATCGCGCGCGGCATTTTCTCGAATGAGGCCGGTCTCGGGTCCGCGCCGATCGCCGCGGCCGCGGCGCAGACGAAGGAGCCGGTCCGGCAGGGACTCGTTTCCATGACGGGCACGTTCCTCGACACGATCATCGTGTGCACCATGACGGGCCTCGCGCTCACCATGACGAACCAGCCCGTCTCGGCGGAGTCGTTCAAGGGCGTCTCCGAACTCTACAGCGCGAGCGCGGCGACGGGCGCGGCGGCGACGATGAAGGCGTTCGCGGTGGGGATTCCGTTCCTGCCGGCGATCGTGACGGACGCGGTGGTGATGATTTCGCTCGTCCTGTTCGGTTTCACGACGATTCTGGGGTGGGACTACTACTCGGAGCGGTGTTTGGAGTATCTGACGAAGGGAAACATGAAGCCCGTTCTCGTCTACCGCTGGCTCTACATCCTGGCCGTCTTCATCGGTCCCTACATGACGATTTCGGCCGTCTGGGGCATCGCGGACATCGTCAACGGCCTGATGGCCGTGCCGAACATGATCGCCTTGCTGGCGCTTTCGGGCGTCATCGTGGCCGAGACGCGCAGCTACTTCAAGCGTCTGAAAGCCGGCGAAATCCAGGAATAAAAGGAATAATATAAGGAAACATCCACATATCATGGCGGGCGAATACCAGTTCAGTCTCATAGACGTCACAAAGCAAGTCGGCACGAAAACCATATTGAAGGACGTCAATCTGTCCTTCTTCTACGGGGCGCACATCGGCGTGATCGGCGGGAACGGCGCCGGCAAATCTTCGCTTCTGAAGATCTTGGCCGGGCTGGACACGGACATCATGGGCACCGTGCAGGTCGCCAAGGGCACGCGCATCGGGTATCTGCCGCAGGAGCCCGTGCTCGACGACGCCAAGACGGTCGGGGAGGCCGTCGCCGAGGCGGTGGCGCCCATCAAGGCCAAACTGGACCGCTATGAGGAACTCTGCTGCAATCTCGACGACCCGAAGGCGGAAGCCGAGATGGCGCGGCTCCAGGACGAGATCGACGCGCACGACTACTGGAACATCGACTCGCTCGTGGAGCGGTCGATGGCGGCCATGCACTGTCCGCCCGCCGACCGGAAGATCGCGGTTCTTTCGGGCGGCGAGCGGCGGCGCGTGGCGATCTGCCGCCTGCTTTTGACGGAACCGGACGTGCTTCTTCTGGACGAGCCGACGAACCACCTGGACGCCGAGACCGTGCAGTGGCTCGAAGAGTACCTGAAGGACTTCAAGGGCACGCTCATCGTCGTGACGCACGACCGCTACTTCCTGTCGGACGTGACGGACTGGATCCTGGAGCTCGACCGCGGCGTCTGCTATCCGTACAAGGGCAACTACGAGGAGTGGCTGAAGCAGAAGGAGGCGATGCTGGCGCGCGAGGCGAAGGCGGAGAAGTCGCGCCAGAAACTCATCGAGAACGAGCTCAAGTGGATCCAGACCAACCCGTCGGGGCGCCACTCGAAGAGCCAGGCGCGCGTCAAGCGCTACGAGGAACTGCAGAAGCAGGAGGTCTCCACGCGCGAGGACGATCTCGTCATCCGCATTCCGTCCGGGCCGCGGCTGGGGAATCTGGTCGTGCGCGCCGAGCACGTCAAGATGGGGTTCGGCGACCGGACGCTCTACACGGATCTCAACTTCGATCTGCCGCGCGGCGGCATCGTGGGCGTGATCGGACCGAACGGCGCGGGCAAGACGACGCTGTTCAAGCTGATCACGGGGCAACTCAAGCCGGTCGAGGGGACGTTTTCGGTCGGCGAGACGGTCAAACTGAGCTATGTGGACCAGACGCGCAGCGAGCTCAAGGCGGACGAGACGGTCTACGAGGCGATCACGGGGGGCGGGGAGTTCGTCAATCTGGCGGGCTCGACGATGATGAACGGGCGCGCCTATTGCAGCCGGTTCAACTTCCGCGGGCCCGACCAGCAGAAGAAGGTGGGCGTCCTTTCGGGCGGCGAACGCAACCGGGTGCATCTGGCGAAACTTCTCACGGCGGGCGGGAACCTGCTTCTTCTGGACGAGCCGACGAACGACCTGGATGTGGCGACGTTGCGCTCCCTCGAGGAAGGGCTGCAGGATTTCGGCGGGTGCGTCATGGTCGTGTCGCACGACCGCTGGTTCCTGGACCGCATCGCGACCCATATCCTGGCATTTGAGGGCGACGGGCGCACGACCTGGTTCGAGGGCGGATACTCGGACTACCATGAAGCGATGGTCCGCCGCCGCGCCAAGTAATTTGAAAGGAAAAAACAGCTTATGTGTGGAATTGTCGGATTTACGAGTCGTACACGCAGCGCGGTCGCGCCGCTCATAAACGGTCTGCGCCGGCTGGAGTACCGCGGATACGATTCGGCGGGCATGGCCCTCGAGTCGCCCGACGGCCTTCAGGTCTACAAGTGCAAAGGAAAGGTCGCCGAACTCGCGAAACTGCTCGAGAAGAATCTCGACGAGACGCAGAAGAAAGCCTGCACGATCGGCATCGCCCATACGCGCTGGGCCACGCACGGTTTGCCGACGGAGGTCAATGCGCATCCGCAATTGGCGGACGGCGGACGCCTCGCGCTCGTGCACAACGGCATCATAGAGAATTACGCTCCGCTTCGCGCCCAGCTCGAACGCCGCGGCTGCGTCTTCGTTTCGCAGACGGACACGGAAGTCCTGGCGCATCTCATCGCGACATTCGACAAGGGCGACTTCCTTTCCGCGGTCACGCAGGCGCTGCGGCAGATACGCGGTACTTACGGCATCGCGGTCCTTTCCTGCCGGCACCCGGGCGAAATGATCGTGGCGCGTTGCGGCAGTCCGCTGGTGATCGGCATCGGCGAAGACGCCATAATCGCGGCGAGCGACGTTTCGGCCATCGTCGAGCATACGCGGCAGGTCATCTATCTGGACGACGGCGACGTCGCGCGGATCACGCCCGAGGGCGTGAACGTCTATACGCTCGACAATGCGCCGGTCACGCGCGAAGTGAAGGAAATCGAATGGGACCTGGGGGCGGTCGAAAAGGGTGGCTTCGAGCACTTCATGCTCAAGGAGATTTTCGAGCAGCCCGACATCCTGCGCAATACCATCCGGGGGCGTCTGGACATGGCGAACGGCACGGCGATTCTTTCGGGCCTCAACCTGTCGCCGCGCGAATTGGCCAGCATCAACCGTGCGGTCATCGTGGCGTGCGGCACGTCGCTTCATGCCGGCATGGCGGCCAAGTATCTGATCGAGTCTCTGGCGGACATCCCGACATCGCCCGAGCAGGCCGCTGAATTCCGGTATTGCAATCCGATTGTGGGTCCGGAGGACCTTGTCCTCGCGATCTCCCAGTCGGGCGAGACGGCGGACACTCTGGCGGCTGTCCGCGAATCTATCCGGAAAGGCGCGCTTGTCGCGGGGCTTTGCAATGTCGTCGGCTCCACGATCGCGCGCGAAATCGGCCGCGGCGTCTACCTGCACGCGGGCCCCGAAATCTCGGTCGCCTCGACGAAAGCCTTCACCGCGCAGGTGACGACTCTGTTGATGATCGCCCTCAAGCTGGGGCGTACGCGGCGTTTTTCGCGCGAGGAAGGCGTCCGTCTGTGCGAGGAGATCACCGCGCTCCCCGACCGCGTGGCGGAAGTGCTGAAGCTGAACGACGCGATCGCCAAGATCGCCGAGAAGTATGCGCAGGTCACGGACATGTTCTTCATCGGACGCGGAATACTGTATCCGACGGCCTTGGAGGGCGCGCTGAAGATGAAGGAAGTCAGCTATCTGCACGCCGAGGGCTATCAGGCGGCGGAGCTGAAGCACGGTCCGATCGCGCTCCTGGACGCGAAGACGCCCGTGGTGGCTTTGCTGAACGACATTCCCGGCAAGGACAAGACGATCGGCAACGTGCAAGAGTGCCGTGCGCGCCAGGCTCCGGTTGTCGGTTTTGTGACGCGGGGGGACAAGGAAGCGGCGGAACACTGCAACGACGTCGTCGAACTGCCGCCGACGACGGAACATACCGCGCCGATCGTCACGGCGGTCGCCCTGCAGCTTTTCGCCTATCATGTGGCACGTCTGCGCGGATGCGAAATCGATCAGCCGCGCAATCTCGCGAAGTCGGTCACGGTCGAGTGACACGGAACGCGAAATGTGCTATAATCTAACTGTAAACAGGACAGTGGAGAAAGGAGCACGAAAATGAAAAAAGAAATTTTGCTGAGCGCCGTATGCCTGAGCGTGATATCCGGAGCCTTCGCTTTTCCGCCTGGCGGGAGGCACGGTCCGGGGCCTCGTCCGGGCGGTCCGGGGCCGGGGCCCGCGCCGATGCACATGCGCCCGGAGCCGCGGCGGCACGGTTTCTGGCCGGGCTTTGTCGGCGGACTGGCCGCCGGCGTGCTCATGGACGCGACGCGTCCGCTCCGCCCGGCGCCTCCGCCTCCTCCTCCATCGCGTGTCGTTTACACGACGCAGGTCGTAGAGCCGGCTCCGGTGGTCGTGCAGCAGCCTATTGTCGTGCAGCAGCCGGTCGTGACCCGGACGGTTGTTACGGACACGGTCGTCTCGGGCGAGCCGGATGCCGTCGAGCGCGTATGGGTCGAAGGCGCCTATTTCAACCGCATCAACGCCGATGGTTCGGTGACGCGCGTCTGGAACCCCGGGCATTACGAACTGCGCAAGGTGCGCTGACCGTCTTTCCATGAAGAAGCCTATCCCAGACGAGGTGAAGTTCCCGGAACCCGGGCGCACGCCGCAGGAAGACACCGCGGCGGTCGTGAAGTTCTACAAGCTGCGCGAGAAGTTCCCCGCCGCCGTTTTGGAAGAGGCGCGGAACCTGGCCGAACTTCCTCCCACGCACGAAAAGCGGCTGGACTTGCGCCGCCGATTCATATTTACGTGCGATCCGGAGTCCGCCCGGGACTACGACGACGCTCTTTCGCTCGGAAAGGATCGCAAGGGCAATCGGGTCCTAGGGGTGCATATCGCGGACGTTTCGCATTTCGTGCGGCCGGGGAGCGCGCTCGACCGCGAAGCGCAATTGCGTTCCACGAGCATCTATTTCCCCGATCGCGTTTTGCCCATGTTGCCGGAGGAACTTTCCAACGGCGTCTGTTCGCTCGTTCCGGACGAGGATCGGCTGACCTTCAGCGTTTTCATGACGTTCGACGGCGAGGGGAACATGATCGCCCGCTCCTTCGCGAAGTCCATCATCCGTTCCAAAGCGCGATACACCTACGAACAGGTCATGGATGTCATCGCCGGACGCAAGACGCGCCTGGGCAAGCGCGAAACGCAGACGATAGGCGCGATCCACGCGCTGGCGCAGCAACTCCGCGGCGCGCGTTTCATGCGCGGGGCCCTCGATCTCGCCATTCCCGAAGTCGATGTGCAACTCGACGAAAACGGCGAGATGCAGGGTTTGACGGCGCGTCCCTACGATGAGTCCCATCAGATGATCGAGGAGTGCATGGTCGCGGCGAACGAAGCCGTGGCGCAGGAGCTCTGGGGAAAGGGGATCAAGATTCTCGCGCGCTTTCACGATCGCCCCGACCCCGAGAAACTGCAGCTCCTGCGGGAAGAGATGCGCGGACTGGGTGTGCGGATGGGAGCGATAGAGAATCCGACGGTGCTTGCGCGCTTTCTGCAGGCAATCAAGAAAAATCCGCTTTATCCGACGCTCGCGACGATGGTTCTGCGGGCCATGAAGCGCGCGGTCTACGAGCCGACCGTCATGGGGCATTTCGGGCTGGCCAAGCGGTTCTACGCGCACTTTACTTCGCCTATTCGCCGGTACCCCGATCTGACGCTGCACCGTCAGTTGGCGGACTATCTGGAAAAGCCCGCCAAGGCGCGGCGTCCGCCGCAAGTGCTCGCGCGCTGGGCCGAGCATGCCAACGAGATGGAAGAGAAGGCGACCGAGGCGGAACGCGCATTGTTGGAAATCAAGAAGTACCGGCTATTCGAGGAGCAGCTTGCCTCGCGGCATGTCGTCGTCTATGACGCCGTCGTCTCGCAATGCCTGCCTTTCGGGTGCTTTGTCGAGATTCCGGAACTTGCCGCGTCGGGTCTTGTGCATGTTTCGCATCTCGCGCGGCAGTATGTGCGCTACAATCCGACCGACCACAGTCTCAGCGCCCCCGGGAGGAAGACCTGGAAGATCGGCGACAAGATGAAAGTGCGCGTGTTGCGTGTCGATTTCAAAGGCCGCAAGCTGGATTTTGTCCCTGTGAACGGCAAATGACGGTTCGCGGGCGAAGAGGAGAATATGGATCATACCGCACTCATAGACAGATTCGACATCAAGGGTCGGCTGGTGGCCTTGAAACCTTTCGGAAACGGCAACATCAACGATACGTTCCTGGCCATCTACCGCGATTCGTCCAACGAGACGCAGGTCATTCTCCAGCGCGTCAACCGTGCCGTTTTCCCGGAGCCCGGGAAAATCATGGCGAATATGCGCGAAGTGACGCGCCACTGCCACGCAAAACTCTCGGCGGACGCCGGGGCCGGCCGCGACGATCGCGTCTGGCAGATGCCGCGTGTCGTGCAAACGAAAGACGGCCGCGATTACACGACGGACGAGAAGGGCGACGTTTGGCGCGTAATTACGCGAATCATGTCCGCGCGCGCCTTTGACGTGGCGCAAGGTCCGGCGCATGCGGAAGAGTGCGGCGCGGTCCTCGGGCATTTCCATTATCTGGTCAGCGACCTCGACCCCGCCGTTCTCCACGATCCGCTGCCCGGCTTCCATGTCACGAGCGGGTACCTGGCGGCTTACGACGCGACGCTGGAGAGACCCCTTGCGAAAGAATTGCTTGCGGGCTCGGATGAAGCGAAGCGTTTGGCTCGGTTCGTCGACGAACGCCGCGGTTGGGCGCTTTGTCTCGAGAAGGCCGCGGCGGCGGGCGAATTGCGCAAGCGCATGTTCCACGGCGACCCGAAGGTGAACAACATCATGATTGACGAGGTGACCGGCAAGGGCACGGCGATGATCGACCTGGATACCGTCTCGCCGGGTCTCGTGCATGTCGATTTCGGCGACGCCCTGCGCTCGATCTGCAATCCGGCGGGCGAGGAGGAGACCGATCTCGCCAAGGTCGTGTTCGACGAAGATCTCTGTACCGCGTTCTGCAAGGGTTATATGCGCGAAGCCGGGGCATTCATGACGGAGGCGGATCGCGCCTATCTCTACGATGCCATCCGTCTTCTGCCCTTTGAACTCGGTCTGCGTTTCTTTCAGGATTATTTGGCGGGCAATGTCTACTTCAAGACGAAGCGGGCGGACCAGAATCTCGACCGCGCGCGTGTCCAGTTCAGGCTGTGTGAATCAATCGAGGCGCGCGAACGCGCGATCCGCAAGGTGCTTGCGGTCTTGTAAAGGCGATGTACGATCTTGTCGAGATATTCGAATCCATGCAAGGCGAGGGGCGCAATTCGGGCCGTCCCTGCGTTTTCGTGCGCTTTGCCGGATGCAATCTCGCCTGTCCCTGGTGCGACACCGATCGTGCACGGCACCTGTCGCTTTCACGTGAAGATTTGGTCGATGAAATCGCGTCCTTCAAGCCCCAAAGCGTGATTCTGACCGGAGGCGAGCCGACGCTTGTCGCGGACATGCCCGAACTGATCGCCGCGCTCAAGACGCGCGGATACTGGATCGCCGTCGAGACGAACGGGACGAACGCGCCCGACTGGCTCGCGTTTGTGGACTACGTCGCCTGTTCGCCCAAGCTGGAATATCCGGACCGCTTGCGTTTGCGCCAGGCGGACGAAGTGCGCGTCGTCGCCTCTTCGCCGGCGGTGGTGGACTTCTGCCGCGGACTGCCTTCCCGCATCGCCGCGACGGACTACTATCTGTCGCCCTGCGAGCGAAACGGCGAAATGGACTTTGCGACGGTCAAGGCCACGCTGGCACAGCTTCCCGGATGGTCGCTTTCGGTGCAGCTTCACAAAATACTGGGTTTTCGCTAAGCAAGAAAGGAGAGAGACGATGCCGCATTTACTCGACGATATCTGGCTCAAGCCCTATGCGCAGGCCATTCGTGGCCGTGCCGCGCGTGCGCTTGCCAAGGCCCACGATCTCACTGAGGGCAAGATGTCCCTTGCGAACTGGGCGAGCGCGCACATGTATTACGGTCTTCACCGTACGACGCGCGGCTGGGTCTTTCGCGAATGGGCGCCGCATGCGACGTCCATGTGGCTTGTGGGCGACTTCTCCGGGTGGCGCAACATGCCGCAGTATGAAGTCTTCCGCATCCCGGGGACGGACGTGTGGGAGCGGAAGTTCCCGGCGCGCGCCTTCAAGCACGGCGAAAACTATCGGCTGGAGATGCACTGGGACGGGGGGCACGGCGAGCGCATTCCCGCCTATGCGCGCTATGTCGTGCAAGATCCCGAGACGAAACTCTTTTCCGCGCAGGTCTGGGCGCCCAAGAAGCCCTATGTGTGGAAAAACCCCGTCCCCCCGCGCAAGACACAGCCGTTTATCTACGAGGCGCACGTCGGCATGGCGAGCGAAGAGTGCCGCGTGGCGACGTATGCGGAATTCAGGGACAACGTCCTGCCGCGCATCAAGGCGGCGGGCTACGATACGGTCCAGTTGATGGCGATCATGGAACATCCCTACTACGGCAGTTTCGGCTACCACGTGAGTTCGTTTTTCGCCTCTTCCTCGCGCTTCGGCACGCCGGACGAACTGAAAAGCCTGGTGGATGCGGCCCACGGCATGGGCTTGCGCGTCATCATGGACCTTGTGCACAGTCATGCGGTCCGGAACGAGCGCGACGGGCTCTCGTGTTTCGACGGCACGGACTGGCAATACTTCCATTCCGGCGAGAAAGGGTGGCACAAGGCGTGGGACAGCCGCTGTTTCGATTACGGCAAGACGGGCGTACTGCATTTTCTGCTCTCCAACTGCCGCTATTGGCTGGACGAATTCCATTTCGACGGCTACCGGTTCGACGGCGTGACGTCCATGCTGTTCTGGGACCATGGTCTCGGGAAGGCGTTTACGGACTATTCGCGCTATTTCGACGGTTCCATGGACGACGACGCCTGGGTCTACCTGCAGCTGGCCAACCGCGTCATCCATGAAGTCCGTCCCGACGCCGTGACGATCGCCGAGGACGTGAGCGGCATGCCGGGATGCGCCGCGCCGATAACGGACTGCGGCATCGGCTTCGACTACCGCATGGCGATGGGCGAGCCCGACTTCTGGTTCCATCTCGCCGAGAAGGTGCGCGACGAAGATTGGCCCATGGGCGGGATTTTCCACGCGCTCACCGACAAACGCCCGGAGGAGAAAGTCGTCAGCTATGTCGAATCCCACGACCAGGCGCTCGTCGGCGGGAAAACGTTCTTCTTCCAGCTGGCGGACGCGGCCGTCTACGACGGGATGCGCACGGACCAGGAGAACCCCGTCATCGACCGCGCGATGGCGCTCCACAAAATGGCGCGTCTGGCGACCTGCGCGCTCAACGGCGGCGCGTATCTCGATTTCATGGGCAACGAATTCGGACATCCCGAATGGATCGACTTCCCGCGCGAAGGCAACGGCTGGGACTACTCCCACGCCCGCCGGCAGTGGTCCCTGCGCGACAATCCGGACTTGCGCTTCAAGGCGCTGGGGGACTTCGATGAGGCGATGTTGAATGTTGTGCACAGACTCGTCAAGAAAGGGACGCCCATTCGCCTCGCGGCGAACGACGCGGACAAGATCCTCGCGTTCGTGCGGGACGATTTGCTCGCCGTCTTCAATTTCAACCCGACCCGGTCGTTTACGGACTATGGCATTCTCGTGCCGCCTGCGACGACCTGGACGCCCGTGCTCGATACGGACGAGGTGCGTTTCGGCGGTCAGGGGCGTCTGGCGACGGATATCGTCTACGCGCCGGTTCTCGTCCCCGAAAAGGGCGAACTCGTCCAGCAGATCAAGCTCTATCTGCCGGCCCGCACGGCGCTTGTCCTGAAACGCAAGCGCACGTCCGCCCGGCGTTGACCATGGATGCGGACCCCTCCCGGCCTTTTCGTATCGCGCTGACGGGCGACGTGGCGCTTGATCTGCTTGCGCCCTATTTTCGCAAGGCGGGCTACGAAACGTATGTGCCGGCGGGGTTCGGCACGTGGCGCCAGGAGGTGCTCGACCCCGCTTCGCCCCTGCACCGGTTCAAGCCGGACGCGCTCGTGGACGTGACCGCCTACGACAAGGTGCTGGAGAAGGAAGTGCCCGGCTTCTACGACCCGCGTCTCAAGGCGCTGGCCGCCTGCCCCTATTCCCTCGCCGGCATACAGGCGATTGTGGACGAGTTCACCTTCTCGCGCCTGGCCGCCCCCAAGAAGATTCTCGCGGTCGACGCCGACAATACGCTTTGGAAGGGCATCCTGTCCGAAGACGGCGAAGAGAACCTCGCGCCCTACACGGCATTCCAGCGCGGACTTCTGGATTTGCGCGCCCGCGGCGTTGTGCTCGTCTTGCTTTCCAAGAACGATCCGTTCGAGTTTCGCGCCGACATGCCCCTCAAAACGTCCGATTTCGCCGTCTGCGCGATGAATTGGAGCCCCAAGGCGGGCAATCTGGCAAACGCCTGTCATGGACTGAATCTCTCCACCGATTCGGTCGTGTTTGTCGACGACAACCCCTTCGAATGCGCCCAAATGCGGGCGCATCTCCCGGAAGTCGCGGTGCCTCCCTTTGCGCCCCCGCCGACGCCCCAACTCCTGCGGCGGCTGAACGATTATTTCTTCTCCGCCGCGGGGCGGACGGAAGAAGACCGCCTGCGCGCGGCGGACTATGACGCGCGGAAATCCATCCCCGGACTTTCCTCGTTCGCGTCCGCGGCGGACTATCTCAAGGCGCTGGAACTGCGCGTCGTTCCGGGGCGGGCCGAACCGGCGGACCTCGACCGTCTCGCCCAGATGGCGGGCAAGACCAACCAGTTCAACGCCACCACCCGCCGTCGCACGCGCGACGAATTCGCCGCGCTTCTGGCCGACCCCTCCAAAGCCGTATTCGTATTTCGCGCGTCCGACAAGTTCAGCGTCCAGGGGCTCGTGTGCTATGTCGTTGTCGACCTGCCCACCCGCCACGCGACGGACTTCGTCATGAGCTGCCGCGCCATGGGGCGCACGCTCGAATATTTCGTCTATCGCTATCTGACGGACACGCTCGGCTTCGCCCCCGTGCTGGACTACGTGCCTTCCGCCAAAAACAAGCCCTTCAAGGACTTTTTGGACGGACCGAAGACGCTCCCGACTTACTATACCGTCCTCTAAACCGCGCCTTTTTGGCGGGAAAGACCTCTTTTAACCAATTATAACCTATGAGATCACTTTCAGTCCTGTGGATTCACGCGCCCCAGCCGGGCGACGCCCAACGCATGCCCATCGTCGAGTACGGGCTTTCGGACGCTTTCCGCGACTTTTGCGGCGAGGCCTACAATGTCCGCATGCCCCTCGAGTATCCGCCCCTCAAGTTGACGACCGTCGCCTCCCCCGAAGACCTGCCGCGGACCGTCTTCAAGGACGGGCACTGTCCCAACGGTCTGACGGACTGCGGCCAGGATCTGTGCCTTCTTCTGATAGACGACGAATTCTTCAACGCCGGCGTGGGTTCGCTGACCTTGCGCGCCTGGCTGCGCATCTTCCTGCCGACCCTGCCGCGCGTGGTCATAACCTACCCGGATCATGCGCCGGTGACCGTCCCCCAGCGGCGATGGACGAAGAAACCCGCCTGCATCTTCGTGGACCCGCTCGCCAACCACGACCGCCTGGTGCACCTTTTCAAGTCGTTCTGGATGCCGCGTTTCTGGTACGCCCTCAAACAGTACGTGCAGGTCAAGGCCGGCACGAACTGGCATACGCCCGGCCACTCGGGCGGGAACGCCTTCGCCGCCTCGCCGTTTTTGCGCGGCTATTACGAGGCCTTCGGCTCCATGATCTTCCGCTCCGACCTCTCGGTTTCCGTGGAGTCTTTGGGCGATCTCTCGAGCCCGGAGGCCCGCACGCCGCTCTCCGAAGCGCAGCGTCTTTCCTCGGAGATTTTCGGCACCGCCCTCAGCTGCTACGTGACGAACGGCACCTCGACCTCCAACAAGGCGATGTTGATGACCTTGCTCAAACCGGGCGAAGTCGTGTTCGTGGACCGCAATTGCCACAAATCGGTCCACCACGCGATCGTCATGTCCGGCGCGGTGCCCCATTATCTGCCCTCGCACTGGAACGCGCGCCTGGGGGTGTGGGGACCGGTGAAACTGGCGGATATCGCCCGGGAACTGGACGCGCTGCCGGTTTTGCCGAAGCTGCTCGTGCTGACGACCTGCACCTACGAAGGCGTGCTCTATCCGGTCTGGGAAGTGGCGCGGCTGTGCGAACAGCGCGGCATTCTCTTTTACGCCGACGAAGCCTGGGCGGCGTACCTCAACTTCCACCCCTACTATACCCACGGCGACGCCGCGGCCGGCACAATCCGCCGCTACAACGCCGTAAACGGCTACAGCGGCGCCCATTTCGCCGTGCAATCCACCCACAAAACCATGGCGGCGTTCTCGCAGGCCTCCATGATCCACGTCTCCACCGGCTTCAAGAAGCTTCTGGAGGAAGACACCTCGCCCCAGTTCCGCTGGCTCCGGCGCCGTTTCGCCTTGCACGGACACGGCTCCTACGAGAAGTTCGTGCACGATTTGCGCGAAATGCTCCGTTATTGGCATTCTACTTCGCCGCACTATCCGTTCCTGGCGACGCTCGATATCGCCGGCATCCAGATGCGCCTGGAAGGCATGAAACTGCTGGAAGAGCGCCTGCGGTGGGTGGCGATGTTTCGTGCACGCGTGGCGGCGGACTGCGGCCGGCCGGAATCGGACATCTTCGCGACGCTCGACGAAATCGCCGGCGGTCCCGAGTGGGAAGAGGCGGGCTATTCGAAGGATCCGCTCAAGATGATGCTGATGCTGAAAAGCGCCGCGGCGTGCCAAACCTTCCGCAAGGCCCTGCGCAAAGCCCGCATCCAGTGGGAGAAAGCCTCCTCCACGACAATCCTTTTCCTCGTCACCATCGGCACGCAAGAGGAGAATTTCGAGGATCTGCTGCGTGTCTGCCGCCTGCATCGCGACTTGATCGGCCGGCCGGAGGCCGTCGACGAGCCCAAACCCACCGTCAACGACGCCGTCGCCGCCCAGCCGGTCGTCCTGCCCCATATCGCCGCGCTTTGCGATGGCGAACTCGTCACGCTGGCGGAAAGCGTGGGCCGCATCGCCTCGCAATTCCTCGTGCCCTATCCGCCCGGCATCCCCGTTTTCCTGCCCGGACTGCGCATTACGGACGAAATGGTGCGCCTCGTCGAGGAGGTCATCGCCTCCGAAGGCTCCAACGCGGTGCACGGACTCTTCTGCCGCGGCGAACACGCGCCGTACTATGTCGAGGTCCTCAACCGCGACGAAGAGCGCCGCTACGTGCATCGGCCGTGACAAGGAAGACGGAATCGGCTAGATAACCCCGGCGTCCAGTCGCCCAGACGCGCCCCGATCGGAAGACGATTCCGAGACGCGGCGCGAGGTTTCCCTTTCCTGGCTTCGGCAAGGGCGTGCGTGGTTTCTTTCATTCCCCAGCTTTTTCATTCCGCCCGGGCGAGCTCGGCGTCGTCTTGCGCCGCCGTCTTGCCGCCGCGTGCGGGACGTTGGATGCCGTCTCGCCGGAACGGCCACCCCGTTGCGCCGGAACGGTGATGCCGTCTCGCCGGAACGGCCACCCCGTCTCGCCGGAACGGCGATGCCGTTGCGCCGGAACGGTGATGCCGTTGCGCCGGAACGGCCACCCCGTTCTACTGGAACGGACGCGCGATGCAGAAAGAAGGCGACTGTCTCACTACAGCCGGATAGGGCGCATTCCCTTGTCTTTTCATAAAGAGAGGGGAGGGGGGGTGGGCAGTTGGAAGGATGATGGAAGGATGGGCGCGGCGCGTCATCGTCTTGGGGGTGGCCCTTACGCGTCCTTTCCCTCCGCTTTCTCAACCGAATCTTCTCCTTTTTCGCTTTCGCTCTCCACCCCTCGGAACGACCTGTCCGGGGTGTCTCACGACAGGGTGCGCTTTCCCGTATTTCGCCGCCTGCGGAAAGGGGGGTGGTAGCGTCGTCTTGGATATGGTATAATAAAGATGTGGCGAAACTCATCGGCACACGAAGAACTGGAGATAGGAAAGATGACATACAAAGAAGCTGAACACCGACTGAAAGCGTGCGGACAGGAACAGGTTTTGCGCTACTGGAAGGACCTTTCAGATAAGCAGCGCAAGGCCCTGCTGGCGCAGATCGCGACGATCGAGCCGGCGAATGTCGCGCGGTGTCAGGCCGCGCTGAAGGCCGGCGTCGAGGCGGTGGACAATTCGAAGGGCAAGGCTCCGAAAGTGGACGTCCTCAAGGGCGCCGCGCTCAAGCGCGCCGTCGAGGCGGGCGAGAAGGAGATCGAGAACGGACGCGTCGCCGCGCTCCTCGTGGCGGGTGGGCAGGGTTCCCGTCTCGGCTTCGACGGACCGAAGGGTTGCTATCCGATCGGGCCGATCACGGATGCGCCGCTTTTCTATTTCCATGCGCGCAAGATCCTGGCGCGTGAACTCCGCTACGACACGACGATTCCGTTCTACATCATGACGAGCGAGGCGAACAACGCCGCCACGGTCCAGTGCTTCGAGGAGAACGACTACTTCGGGCTCAATCCGGACGACGTCTTCTTCTTCACGCAGGGCATGTGGCCGGGCATGACGAAAGACGGCGAGATCATTTTGGACGAACCCGGCCATATCTTCATGAGCCCCGACGGGCACGGCGGACTTCTCGCCGCGCTGGACCGCTCGGGCGCCCTGGACGACATGAAGGAGCGCGGCATCACGTCCGTCTTCTTCTTCCAGGTCGACAATCCGCTCGTGGAGATCGCCGACCCCGCCTTCATCGGCTACCACGTGCTGAAGGATTCGGACTACTCGCTCAAGCTGTGCGCGAAGAGCGATCCGTTCGAGAAGGTGGGCATCCCGATGAAGTTCGGTTCGGCCTATCGCATGGTGGAGTACTCCGAGATGACGGAGGAGCAGTGCCTGCGCAAGACGCCCAAGGGCGAGCTTTACTTCAAGTACGGGTCGCCGGCGATCCACGTCTTCGACCGCGATTTCCTGGCGCGCGAGGCGAAAGAGGCCATGCCGCTCCACCTTGCGTTCAAGAAGATTCCCTACGTGAACGAGCAGGGCAAGGTGGTCAAGCCGTCCGAGCCCAACGGCTACAAGTTCGAGAAGTTCATCTTCGACATTCTGCCCAAGGCGAAGACGGCGGCTTTCCTGGCGTTCGACCCGAAGGACGAGTTCTCGCCCGTCAAGAACGCGGAAGGGAAGGATTCGCCCGATACGTGCCGCGCGGATATGCAGGACAAGTGGCGTCGCATGATGTCCGACGCGGGCATGCCCTGCGCGGCGGACGTGCCGGTCGAAATCGACCCGGTCTACGCGCTGGACGCCGCGGACCTGGAAGCGTTGGGCCTGTTGCTCGTCGCGGACTGAGCGTCGAGGAGCCGTGGCAGACAGGCTGTTCAAGCTTGTGGCCCCGTTCAAGCTTACGGGGGACCAACCGGAGGCCGTCGACAAACTGTTCGACGGCCTCTCGCGCGGCGACGACCGCCTCATCCTTCAGGGCGTGACGGGCAGCGGCAAGACGTTCACGCTCGCGAACCTGATCGCCCGGTGGAACCGGCCCACGCTCGTCCTGTCCCACAACAAGACGCTCGCCGCCCAGCTCTTCACGGAGTTGAAGGAGTTCTTCCCCGAGAACTCGGTCAACTACTTCATTTCGTACTACGACTACTACCAGCCCGAGGCGTACATTCCCCAGACGGACACCTATATCGAGAAGGATGCGGCGATCAACGAGGAGATCGAGCGCTACCGCCTGGCGGCCACGAACGCGCTCATCGCGCGCAAGGATGTCATCGTGGTGGCGTCCGTCAGCTGCATCTACGGCTTGGGCGAATCGACGGACTACCGGGACCTGGCGGTCAAGATAAAGGTCGGGGAGCCGCTTTCGCGCGAAAAGCTGCTGCGGCGGCTTGTCGAGGGGCAGTACGCGCGCAACGACTATGCGTTCGAGCCGGGGATATTCCGCGTCCGCGGCGACGTGGTGGACATCTTCCCCGCCTACGAGACGGAAGCCCTGCGCGTGGAGTTCTTCGGCGACGAGGTGGACTCCATCCGCACGCTGGACCCGGTCACGGGGAAAACGGGCGTGACGATGCCGGCCGTGGTCGTGACGCCCGCCAAGCAGTTCGTGCTGGGCAAGGACAAGATGGAGGCGGCCTTCGGGCGCATCGAGGCCGAACTCAAGGACCGTCTCGCGTATTTCGCCGCGCACAACAAGCTCCTGGAGGCGCAGCGGCTGCGGGAGCGCACGGAATACGACATCGAAATGATGCGCGAACTCGGGTACTGCAACGGCATCGAGAACTATTCGCGTCCGCTTTCCGGCCGCGCGCCGGGGAGCGCGCCCGAGTGCCTGCTGGACTACTTTCCGGACGACTTCCTGACGGTCATCGACGAAAGCCACGTGGCGATTCCCCAGATACGGGCGATGTACAACGGCGACCAGGCGCGCAAGCAGAAGCTCATAGACTACGGCTTCCGCCTGCCGAGCGCGAAGGACAACCGTCCGCTGACCTTCGAGGAGTTCAACGCCAAGACGCGGCAGATCATCTACTGCTCGGCTACGCCGGGCGACTACGAATATTCGCAGGCCCAAGACGTCGCCGAGCAGGTCATCCGTCCGACGGGACTGCTGGATCCGGAAATAGAGATCCGTCCCTTGGCGACGCAGATCGACGACCTGATGGGCGAAATCCACAAGGTCGCCGCGGCGGGAGACCGGATTTTCGTGACGACGCTCACGAAACGCAGCGCGGAGGATTTGACGCACTACCTGCACGAGGCGGGCATTCGCGTGGAGTATCTGCACAGCGGGATCGACGCGATCGAGCGCGTGGAGATCCTGCACCGGCTTCGGGCGGGCGAGTTCGACGTGCTCGTGGGCATCAACCTCCTGCGCGAAGGCCTGGACCTTCCCGAGGTGGCGCTCGTGGCGATTCTGGACGCGGACAAGGAAGGGTTCCTGCGTTCGACGACGTCGCTCGTGCAGACGGCGGGGCGTGCCGCGCGGCATGTCGGCGGCCGCGTCATCCTCTACGCCGACCACGAGACGGAAGCCATGCGCGAGCTGATCCGCCTCACGGCGAGCCACCGCGCGAAACAGATCGCCTACAACGAGGCGCACCATATCGTGCCGCGCAGCGTCAAGCGCGCGCAATCCGAGACGAGCTACCTCTTCCGCGCCGGCGCGCGCAAGGGTGCTTCCGTTCCGGCCCTGGCGCCCGAGGCGGAATCTTCGCCCGAGGAACTGATCGCCGAAATGACGCGCGAGATGCTGGAGGCGGCGGACAATCTCGAGTTCGAACGCGCCGCCTACTTGCGCGACCAAATCAAAACCTTAAAGAAGAGTACGGCCAATGAAGGAAGTCATTCTGCAAAAGGGACGCGAAAAAAGCGTCCTTCGGCGTCATCCGTGGATATTCTCGGGGGCGATAGCGCACGCGGACGAAAGCGCCGCGGCCGGTGAGATTGTTTGCGTCAAGAGCGCGAAAGGGGAGATTCTCGGGCAGGGCGCCTATTCGCCGGCGTCCCAGATCCGCGTCCGCCTGCTCGAATTCGGCGCGGACGCGGCGTTTTCGCTCGCGCGCGTCTTGCGGGACCGCGTGGCCGCGGCGCTTGCCCGCCGCACTGTGCCGGCGAACGGGGCGCGGCGCCTCGTCAACGCGGAAAACGACGGGTTGCCCGGAATCGTGGTGGACGACTACGCCGGCCATCTCGTGTGCCAATTGACGTCTGCGGGGGCGGAAGCGGTCCGGGATTCGCTTTTCGCGGCGCTTCAAGCCTGCCTCCCGACGCTTTCCGGGATTTCGGTGCGGAACGATCTGGACGTGCGGCGCAAGGAGGGGCTGCCGACGGAGCCCCGGTTCGAGACATGCGTGGGAGCGGAACCCCCGGAACGGATAGAAATAGAAGAAAACGGTCTTGTCTATCTTGTGGACGTCCGGAAGGGCCACAAAACGGGTTTCTACCTCGACCAGCGCGAAGCGCGGCGGGCGGTGGGGGCGCTCGCGAAGGGGCGCACGGTCCTGAACTGCTTCTGCTACACGGGCGGGTTCGGCCATGCCGCGGCGCAGGGCGGCGCCGCACATGTCGTGCAGGTGGACGTTTCGCGGGACGCGCTCGCGCTGGGGGCGGAAATCGCCGGGCGCAACGGCCTTTCGGCGGTCGAGGAGTTCGTCGAGGCGGACGTCTTCGCCTATCTGCGCACCTGCCGGGACGCCGGCAAGAAATTCGACCTGATCGTGCTCGATCCGCCCAAATTCGCCGAAACGAAGAGCCAGGCCCTGAAAGCAGCGCGGGGCTATAAGGATATCAACCTCCTCGCCATGAAACTTCTCGCCCCGGGCGGCATGCTGGCGACATTCTCCTGCTCGGGGGCCATGACACCCGAGTTTTTCGATACGATCCTGCGGGAGGCCGCGACGGACGCCCGGCGCGATTTCCAGATTGTGGCGCGCACCCGCCAGGCGGACGACCATCCCGTCGCGCTGGCTTTCCCCGAAGGTCTCTATCTCAAGGGCGTCATTCTGAGGGCGTTCGCATGAACCGTCTGCTCGTCGAAACCGCGGCACTCGGGCAGGAAGCCCCCCAATTGGCACCGGAAGCCGTCCGCCACATGAAAGTCTGGCGCTTGAAAGACGGCGAGGAGGTGGAACTTTTCGACGGCCGCGGCCGGACGCGCCTCTATCGCTACCGGGCGGACGCCCGGCGGCTGGTCGCGGCAGGCGAAATACGCTTTTTCGCGCCGACCGCCCTGAATCTGGTGCTTTTCGCCTGCGTGACGAAGGGTTCGCGCTGGGATTGGACGCTCGAGAAGGCGACGGAACTCGGGGTTTCGCACATCGTGCCCGTCCTTTCGGCGCGCACAATCGTGCGGATTCCTTCCGCGGAACGCGGCGCGAAGCAGGCGCGCTGGCAGCGCATCGTGGAGGATGCCGCCCGGCAGAGCGACGCGGTGTGGCTGCCGAAAATAGAAGAACCGGTCGATTTTCCGTCCGTCCTGCCGCTCGTAGCCGGCACACGCTGTTTTGTCGGGGCGCTTGCCACGCCGCCGCCGCGTCCGCTTTTGGCGGCGTTGGACGCATCCGGACGGGACGCGCCCGGGGAGGGGCGGGATCTGGCCTTGTTCGTGGGGCCGGAAGGGGACTTTACGCCGGAGGAACTGGCGGAACTGCTGCGCCTCGCCACGCCGGTGAGCCTGGGACCGACCATCTTGCGTGCCGAAACCGCCGCGCTCTACGGACTTTCGGTCTTGGCCGCCTATCTGGCCGCCTCCCGTCCGGACTGCAAGGGCGAAAAGACGCTCGTTTGAGGGGGAAATTGGCGGAAAAGCGCGGGAAGGCGCGTTTTGTGCGCGTAATCGACGCATCCGCGGAGAAAACCCATGCTTTTCCTCCGGACTAGGGCCTCCGGACGGGCGGTTGGATTTGCGAAGTCTTTTGAAAATTCTCTCTTTTATCTTCGGGCGATAAATGGTATAATAAGTTCCGGTTTTGAGTTTTCCGAATCTAAGAAAGATAAATATGGCGATAGTACTAGGACTTCCGAAAGGCAGCTTGCAGGAATCGACCTTCGCGCTCTTCAAGCGCGCGGGGTTCAACGTTTCCTGTTCGAGCCGCAGTTACATTCCCTCGATCGACGACCCGGAGATCAAGTGTCGTCTGTTGCGTCCGCAGGAAATGAGCCGCTATGTGGAGCTTGGTTTGCTGGATGCGGGCATCTGCGGCTACGACTGGGTGTACGAAAACGGGAGCCATGTCGAGGAAATCTGCGAGCTGAGCTACTCGAAGGCGACGTCCAATCCCGTGCGCTGGGTCTTGGCGGTCCCCAACGATTCGCCGGTCAAGACGGTCAAGGACCTGGAGGGCAAGCGCATCGCGACGGAGGCGATCGGGCTCACGAAGCGCTATCTGGAAAAGCACGGCGTCAAGGCGGACGTGGAGTTCAGCTGGGGCGCGACGGAAGTGAAAGCGCCCGAGCTCGTGGACGCGATTGTGGATTTGACGGAGACGGGCAGTTCGCTGCGCGCGAACAACCTGCGCATCGTGGATACGATTCTGACGTCCACGACGCGGTTCATCGCCAACAAGGAGAGCTGGAAGAATCCGGAAAAGCGCGCGAAACTGGAGCAGCTCAAGATGCTGCTCATCGGCGCTTTGGAAGCGCAGCGCCGCGTGCTCCTCAAGTGCAATGCGCCCAAGGCGACGTTGGACGACGTGGTCAAGCTCATGCCGGCTCTGCACGCGCCGACGGTGAACATGCTCAGCGGGGGCGACTGGTTCGCGGTGGAAAGCGTCGTCGAAGAGAAGTTCGTGCGCGATCTCATCCCCAAGCTCCGCGGCGCCGGCGCGACGGGCATCATCGAGCTGCCGCTCAATAAAATCATTTTCTGATCAGAAACATCGGCTTAGCGGCCGAATCAGTAATCAAGGAGAAAACCATGGGTTCTATCAAAAAGAAACGTCGTAAAAAAATGTCTAAGCATAAATACGACAAGCGCATGAAAGCGCAGCGTCATAAAAACAAGTAAGGCGCGCAGGAGGAGGTCCGGCAGGAACCGGGCCTCCTTTTGCATTTTCTCATGAAGAGATTGGTCGAGTTGTTTCTGGCGGGCGGACCCGTCATGTGGCCCATCCTGGCGCTCTCCATCCTGGGAATGGCCATCCTCATCTGGAAGGCGGCCGCTTTCCGCGCGGGCAAGCGCGACGCGCGCGGACTCGTCATCGTCTCCACGATCATAACCGCCGAGCCGATGCTGGGCATCCTGGGCACGGTGACGGGCATCATGCAGACGTTCGGCGCGTTGAACGCCGCGGGGGGCGCGGCCAATCCGCTCGCGGCCACGGCGGGGATAGGCGAGGCGCTCATTACGACGGCGGCCGGGCTTGTCGCCTCGCTGATTCTGCTTTTTCCCTACAATTGGCTCGATAGCCAGGTCGACGAATGAGCCGGCGCCGGCGAGGGGCACGTCTGGAAATGACATCGTTGATGGATGTCATGTTCCTCGTGCTGGTTTTCTTCATCTACTGCATCTTCGACATGGCCGTCCACCGCGGCGTCAAGGTGGATTTGCCGCGCGCGGCCGGCGCCGAAGAGCGGGGCGAGCGCCTTGTCGTGACGATTCGGGCGGACGACTCCCTCCAGCTCAACGGAATGGACGTGGAAAAGCCCGCGCTTCTGGCGAAGGTCGCCGCGTTGCAGGCGGCGGGCATGCATTTGCCGGTCCTCATCGCGGCGGACCGGAAAGCCTCCCTGGGGAACGGACTCGAGTTGCTCGCCGACCTTAAGGCGCGCGGCATTGAAAAGGTCTCTTTTCAGGTCGCGGGACGTGAGCCGTGAGATTTTCTTCCGCTCTGGCGCTTTCCGTTTGCGTTCACGCCCTGCTGGGCGGGACAATCGCCGCATTCCTCATGTCCGACCCCGCCCCGGACCGGTTGCCCCAGTTGGATTTGTCGGCTCTGGAGCTTTCCTTCGCCGAGGAGGTGCAGGAGGCGCCGCCGCTTGCGTCCCCGCCCCCCGATGTGAAGCCTGCCGAGCCGACGCCCCAGACGCCGCCCCAGCCCCCGCCGCCGGATGTTCCGGCGCCCACACCCCCCGACCCGCTTGCGGCGGCAGAAACGGAATCTCCCGCGCCCCCGCCGCCCCCGCCAGAAAAGCGCCGCGCCCCAACGCCGCCTCCCCCCTCCCCATCGCCTGCCGCGGCGCCTCGGCAGGCAACCGTCGAAGCGCCGCCGCGTCCGCGGCGCATGATCAAGCCGGACTATCCCCGGGGTGCGCGTGCACGGGGCGAACAGGGAGAAGTGGAACTTGAAATCGAGGTGGGGGCGAACGGACGCGTCGCGGTTGCGCGGATTGTCCGTTCCAGCGGCTACGCCGAGTTGGACGACGCGGCGCTTGCCGCCGTGCGCGATGCAAGATTCATTCCGGCGAAGTCGGGGAACACGTCCGTGTCGTCCGTCGCCCGGCTGAAACTCCGTTTCCAATTGAAGTAGGGCCTCTCGCGGTTCTTCTCTGCAGGGGAAAGCCGCGCGGAACCCCGGTCGATAGGGGCACTTCCTGTCGTTTATCCCGTCCCGCGGATGTCGCGTCCCCAAGACATTGACAAGAGACCGCGGTCTCAGCACCAAGAGACCGCGGTCTTTTACCCAAGAGACCGCGGTCTTTTACACAAGAGACCACGGTCTTTTACTCAAGAGACCGCGGTCTCTTGACGTCGTGATACGGGTGAGAGATGGTGGTCGTGGCGGATGCGGGGGCGTGTTCCGGAACTTTGCCCTTAAGGGGAAAAGGGGAGGGACAGTCCGACGCCGGACTGTTTTCGTCCGCGATAACCGGGTTTAGAAGCCCGGGAGGTTGAGTTGGCCGAGGACGCAGACCTTGCGTCCCTTGTCCAGCGTCTGGTCGGACGTGTCGTAGACGACGAACTTGAAGCCGTCGAAGCGCTTCGAGAGTTCCGAACGGATGAAGTTGGAGACGCGCGCGACATTGGCCTTGTCGTCGTCCGAAAACCCGATGGCGATGGACCGGCAGAGGCAGTCCGTGCGCTGGAGGGTGTGGAAGATGTGCTCGACAAAGTCGCGGATGGCGAATTCCTTGGCCAGTTCCGTGCGTGCGGCGCGGGAGGCGTTCGCGAGCTTTTCCTTGTAGATGGGATCGTGCGCCATGCGCGCCCAGAAGTCCGGGTTGGCGACCGCGGCATACCGGCAGAGCCGCAGGTAGTAGTCCAGTTCTTGCGCATCCGTGCCGAAGTACTCGACTTTGTCGAAAAACCGGCGGTAGCCGCGCAGATTGGACATCATTTCCGCGCGTTCGGCTTCCGAAAGCGCGTATTTTATGAAGACGCGGACGGCTTTTTCGATGGTTTCGGGGGCATGGCCGCGCGCCGTCACGATGGCGAAGAGGCGGCCCTCGCGCAGCGTTTCCTTGAGCGCATTGTAGCTGGGACCCGGCTTCTCGCCGTGTTCGATGCGCTCGAGCGCCGCGACGGTGTCTTCTATGAAGTGGCTGTGGCGGGGTTCGTCCTTGAAATTGCGAAACGCCGCGTCCCAGCCGCCTTCCTGCGGCGGACGGTAATGAGCGGTATCCGTGCGGACTTGCGCGAAGGTGGCCGTCGAGATCTCGATGGGTTCCCACACGCCGTTTTCGCCCAGCCGCTCCATGAAGACGGTCGTGGGCATGTGGAGGATGTTGTCGTCCCAGTCGAAGATGTAGTACCGGAAGTCGCGGTTGGCGATGGCCTCGTTGATGTAGGGAATGGACGGCGGAGGCGTCATATTACACGCATTCGGCCTCGAAGTCGAATCCGTCCACGGCGGTCAGGCGCACCTTCACGAAGCTACCCGTCTCGGGCGAGACCGCCTCCCCGTCCGCCGGCGCGACGAGATAGGTGACGCCGTCCACGTCGGGGGCCTGGCTGGCGAGGCGGGCGACGCCGGGGGCGACGACGAGCGCTTCCTGCACGGTGCCGATCTGGCGTTTCGCGCGCTCCCGCCAGAGTTCCTCGGCGTCGGACATGATGATCTTCTCGCGCATTTCCGCCACGGCGCGGGACGGACGCCCCGGCATCGTGACGGCCTTGGTGCCTTCCTCCGGGCTGTACGCGAACGCGCCCAAATGGTCGAATTGCATGCGCTTGAGGTCCGCCCGCATCCGCTCGAAGCGCGCGGCGGTTTCGCCCGGGAAGCCCGTCATGACGGTCGTGCGCAAGGTGATCCCCGGCACGGCCAGACGCAGGGCTTCCGCGGCGACGCGTGTCGCCTCGATGGCCGGTCCGCGGTTCATGCGCTCTAGGATCGCCGGTTCCGTGTGCTGCAGGGGGACGTCGGCGTACTTCACCGCGTGCGGCGAGGTGTTGAGCCAGTCGAGGTACTCCTCCGTGATCTCGTTGGGGTAGGTGTAGAGGACGCGCACCCAGAATTGGCCCGGCAGGCGGTCTATCTTCTTGAGAAGCCGCACGAGCGTCGGGCGCGGCGTTTCCTTCGAGTCGATGCCGTAGAGCATGGGGTCCTGGGCGACGATGTTGAGTTCGCGGCAGCCGCTTTCCAGCAGCGCCTTGGCCTCCCGCAGAATGGACTTCTCCGGACGCGAACGGTATTTGCCGCGGATGGCCGGGATGGCGCAATAGGAACAGCGGTGCGCACACCCTTCGGCGATCTTGAGATAGGCGAAGGCCTTGCCGGTGAAGCGCAAGCCCGGCATCTTCGGCTCTATCCAGTCCTGGGGAACGCCCTGCCAGACGTCCACGCCGGGAAACTTGGCCTTCGCGTGCGGATAGCGCTGGGGATAGCACCCCGTCACCACCACCGTTTTGTAGTTGCCGTTCGCCTTGAGCTGGACCGCGCGCGTGATTTCCGCCTCCGCTTCGTCGCGGGCGGACTTGATGAAGGCGCACGTGTTGACGACGACGACGTCCGCCCGGTCGGGATCGGGCGAAAGCGTGAAGCCTTCCTTGAGGAGGTTGCCGGCGCGGACCTCCAGGTCGGCCGCGTTCTTGGCGCAGCCGAGCGAGACGAGCGCCAACGTTTTATTGATTTTCTTCTTGGTTGCCATTGGTTGCTGAGTAGTATACCATTTCTGCGGACTGAAGTAAACAAGATGACGCGCCGGACGTTAGGCGGGGGGTATTAGCCGTGTAGAGAATGTAGAAAATGTAGAAGGGGCGGCCGTGTGCCGTCCAAAGGTAGGGTCCGCAGTCCCCTGCGGACCGCACGACATTAACCGTGTAGAGAATGTAGAATGGGGATGTCGTCTCGGTGCAACGGGCGGCAGGGGACTGCCGCCCCTACCGTTGGCCCCCCCCCCCTAGTCTACATTTTCTACATTCTCTACACGGTTAAATTACCCCCTACCGTTGGTTGGGGTGTGGGGCGGGCGAAGCGAGTGGCGGAACATTAGACGAGCCTGTCATCGTCCCGCGGCGTTTCTTTTTCAGGTTCTGTTTGGTTTAAATAGTGTGTTTTCTATATCTCCAAAGGGGGTGTTTTTGGACTTCGAACACACCCCCTCATGCGGTTTGAAATTCGCCTGGGCTAACATTCGCGCTAACTTGCGGTTTTTGAGCGATTTTGTGCAAAAACGTCACTTATAGCCCCTCTAAAGGGGGTGCCCTGAAAAAGGGGCTCCGCATGAGGTCCAAAAACATGCGCATGTTAGACCCCCTCACATGCGCATGTTCCACCCCGTCACATGCGGGGGGTGTCGGCGGAGGCTTCCGCAGGGGAAAATTCCCCTCCTGCCCCGCCCCCGTCTCTTGCCTCACACACGACCGGACTCCTGTCCCGGGCGACCGGGGACTATATAGAGGAGTGCGGGAGACGCGGAGAGCGCTTAGGGGGTGGCGCGAGGACGCGAAGTATGGTATAATAGGAGGCAATATGAAGTGGACAAAGTCTTTGATTCAAACGCTGCGGGACAATCCGCAGGATGCCGAAATCGATTCGC